>OGRL01001478.1_pt1 | contig 17467 bp, 19 predicted proteins | sample 1553481 | NCBI WGS metagenome assembly OGRL01 (sample SAMEA2580036, study PRJEB22360) | human gut metagenome
TTATATTTTCGGTTTTTGTCTGTTTATTTATTTATTTATTTGTGTTTTTTTATTTATCTATTTGTTATTTTATAATAATATACTATATTTGCAACGATGATCCTTGAGAGGGAGAAATGAATGGAACTTTGGTGATTCTTAAAATTCAAACATGTACGGATATGAAACTTGGAGTTTTGATATTACTGTCCGCCTTTCTCAGTGGTGGATGTGTCTGTCCGGCACAGGCGGCCGGCTCCGTTCGGGTGTGTTCATGTGAAAATAACTCCGAGGGCGGGGGATGTCATAAGTCAGAGTTGGCGGAGGGCAAACATGACCTTCATGGTGATGAAGTGTCCAAAGGAGCACGTACCGACATGGAGATGTCGCACCAACTGGTTCTAAAGACCAATCTTCTGTATGATGCTGCCCTCATGCCTTCGCTGGAGGTGGAGTATCTTATCAACGACCGATGGTCTGTCAATTTGGAAGGGGAGATGGCTTGGTGGAAGAACAATCATAAGCATAAATATTATCAGTTGGCTACCATAAGCCCAGAAGGGCGGTATTGGTTCAAGGCGAAGCGTCCGTGGCACGGTCATTACGTGGGGCTTTTTGGCGGATTCTCTTGGTACGATTTGGAGAATGGCAAGGATGGTTATAAGGGCGAGGCTGTGGTAGCCGGTCTAAGTTATGGCTATATGTTCCCGGTAAGCCGTAAGCTCTCTTTCGAGGCAGGTGTCGGCGTGGGGTTCATGCATGCCTGGTACGAAGAGTATCTGCCGATCGACGGGCATTATGTCTACCAGCAGAGCAGCCGGATGAACTATTTTGGCCCACTAAAGCTAAAGTTTTCCCTAGTGTGGCGGCTGTGGAACGGTGACAGAAAGAAAGGAGGTGTCAGATGAGAATACAATGGGGGCATATGGGAATACTGTGTCTTTTGCTGTGTACAGGTTGTCGGAAGGACCTGTGCTATGACCACGATCAGCACGGGACCAGTGTCAAGGTGGATGCGCAATTCAGTTGGGAGCAGGAGTGGGAACGTCCCTACGATCACAACTGGAAACAGGAGTGGAAGTCGGAGTGGAAGGGCAGCTACGATGAACTGCGTCCAGAAGTTGCCGGAGGTGTACGTCTGGTGACGTATCAGGAAGTAGCGCGTTCTGGCGAAAGCAATATTCCCGCAACGGGCGGACGTCTTCCTCTGCCGGAGGGAATGGCTTCGTTGCTCTTTTATAATAATGATACCGAATATATCGTGTTCAACGACCTGACAGCTGTAGCCACAGCTTCAGCAACTACCCGTACCGTGAGCAGGGGCAACTTCCAGAAGCCGCACGCTTCCGAGCGTACCATGAACCAGCCGGATATGCTCTATGGAAATTACGAGGAGAACTACGAAACAGAGCGCACCTTGGAGCCGGTGAAATTGCCAGTCAGGATGAAACCGTTGGTGTATACTTACCTGATACGCTACGAGTTTAAGAAAGGATTGCAGTACGTGGCCTTGGCACGAGGCGCATTGGCTGGTATGGCAGAGAGCGTCTACCTGAAGGATGGACATACGGGTGATGAGACTGCAACAATCCTCTTCGACTGTACGAAGGAGGATTACGGGGCGGAAGTCCGGGTGAATACTTTCGGTGTGCCCAACTATCCGGGCGATCATTACATCAGGGCGGAGCGGCGTTTCACGCTGAACTTGGAGGTAAAGCTCTATAACGGCAAGTTCAAGAATTTCGAGTTTGATGTGACCGACCAAGTGGTGGGGCAACCTCGTGGCGGTGTTATTGTGGTAGATGGAATCGAGATCTCGGATAAAGAGGGGTCAGAAGGCAGTGGAGCGTTCGATCCCACAGTCGAAGGCTGGGGCGATTTTATCGATATTCCACTACCTATTTAATGAAACTAGTTAACAATTAATATTCATATTAAAAATCAAAGCGAAATGAAAACGAATCTTTTTTTGTTAGGAATGGCCGTAGCGGCATTTTCTAGCTGTACAAATGAAGAAGTGACGGATGTAGCTCAGAACAGAGCCATCAAGTTTAATCAGTTTGTGGAGAATAATACAAGGCAGGTAACGGAGTTAGATAACAACAACCAATTGAACTCGTTCTATGTGTTTGGTAGGTTTGGAAATGCAGCTGACAATTATGACACACGAATCTTCAACAACGAGTCGCGGTCGGCACAATATTATTGGCAAGCTGGTAAATTCTATTCCTTTGGTGCGTATGCAAATGGAAATGATGGCCAATTAGCAACCTCTGCAGTATCATTCAATGCCAATGATGGAGAATTGACATTTACTGACTATACTCCGAATGATACAAAAGACTTGGTTGCTGCGGTAATAAAAATGCAGTGTAAGCAAGATGCTTCTCAACAGGAAGCTGTAAATTTGACCTTCCATCACATGCTTTCACAGGTGAAGTTTACTTTTAATACTACAGATGGAAAAGAATATCAGATAGAAATCAGTAATTTGAAAATTAACGCAGTTAAGACATCTACAGGTAACATAACTCTTAAAGAAAGCAATAACGTTACGATCAATTGGGAAAATACCTCAGCCACAAAAGGAGATTATGATTATCCGGTTATATCTGATGTAGCTAATGAAAATAAAACAGCTTCATCTGAATCTAAATTAGTGATTCCGCAAAACGGAACAGATCAATTGAATGTAATATTCACCGCAACTGTTACGGGTGGAGGTTTGGATAAAACTGCAAATTTTACAGCTAATTTAAGTGTTGCAGAGAATATTGCAGGAGGAAGTAGTAATGCTAACACTTGGATTCCCGGTTATCGTTACAACTACACGGCTGAGATCAATGCGAAGATGATTTCTGAGGGAGGAGAAAACCCTGAGACTCTTTACCCGATTACATTCAATGCTACTGTAAATAATTGGGAAACAGCAGAGAATCAAAATACAACTCCTCAAACTCCTTCAGTACCTTAATTCATACAACCCCGCTTTCACCTGTTTCCATTTAGGGAATCTATACGGATAGGGGGAGATAGGAAAGCGGAGATATAGGCTATAAGGGGTTGAATGTCCCCTTATAGTCACACATATTCAGATTAAAACGTATGAGATGATGATGAAACAAAACATATTCTCTTTGACCCTTCTACTGGGAAGCCTGCTGACGGGCGGTTGTGTTTCTACGGTCGATGAACCGGTAGCAGATGCTGCCCCCATCTCGTTTGCTACCACCATGACCCGTGCAGCGGTGGATGCCAATAAGGATGGTATGGAAAGCTTCTTAGTCTGGGGAGGCTTCAATAATGCGAACAACCTCTTTAATGCCGAGACCGTCACGCCGGCCGGACACTATCAAGGTACCCGCTATTGGGTACCGGGCGCGGCACATAACTTCTATGCGCTCCATCCGGCAAGCTTGAAGGATAAAGCAAGTTGCGCTGATGACGGTGTTATCACCGTAACTGACTTCGATACATCCCAAAAGCGAGGAACGGAAGCCATCGACCTGATGACGGCAAGACAAACGGGCATCTCATATAAAGTAGAAAATCCTCCATCTCCCGTTGATCTCACCTTTAGCCACGAGCTGTCACGCGTACGATTTACGATCAGTACCGATGCAAAGGTGATCATTACGGGCGTAAAGCTGTGGGGCGTTGCCTATAAAGGGGATTTCACCTCAAACTCAGCTACTCCTTGGAGCAATCTGATAAGGGCAACTGAAAACGCTCCTTTTTTGCAAACAGAAGTGTTTGAGTTAGTTGCAGGGCAAAGTCAACACCTGCTGGCAGGCACATACGATGCTGCAAATGATAATTACGGCGACTTGCTGTTTATTCCGCAAAGCATTGATGAATCAGTGATTTTCTCTATGACTTGGATTTATGATAATGGTACAAGCACAACTGTCAACGTACCACTGCCACAGGCAGGTCCAGCCCTATGGGAGAAGGGAAAGAGCTATCACTATCAAGCGACGATTCCTTCACCTACCACGAATATTACATTTACCGTAACGATAACCGATTGGAACGACCAGCGCATAGATGCCGATTTATAATTTCTAAAGGGAAAGACGCATGATGAAAAGAAAAAAACTATTTAGATATTATCTCCGATACGTACAGTTTATCGGGTGGACAGCACTTCTTTTTGCCTGCTCCGACGATTCGCCGGAGCAAAAGCCGGACGGAACGATGGAAACGGTTCGTATCACGATACAGACCCGGGCGAACGGTGAGAACATTCTTGAATTGGAAGAGAATGAATACAAGATTCAAACTCTCCGTATGTATGTATTCAGTGATGATGAGAAGTTGTTAGGTTATCATTATGTGGATAATACTACGGGAGATCAACAAACAGTAACATTCACCATGAAGCTTCCGACAGGAACTCATACCTTTTATACCATTGCGAACGAAAATGCAGCAGGAGGGCTGAAAATAAACAATATAGGGGATACTGCCTATAACCTTCCCGGATCAACCGATGCGACAGAAGTTGATTTGGAGACTCTTACCGTAACTCCTGATGATTTGGAGTCTTTGACCTTCTCCACACTGCCGGCAGCAACCTATTTATCGGGAGGAGATACAACCAGCAAAGACGAAACCGGTAAAAAATACACCAGCCCACTGCTGCCAATGGTAAGTAAGTATACTCAACAGGTGACCCCAAACGGCTCTGTAAGTATCTTCCTGACCCGTTCCGTGGCGAAGATGAAGTTCTATTTTACAACGACAGGCGTAGGAGAATGCTATATGGGGCGTGGGCTTTACTTATATAACGAGCCGGAATATGGCTATCTGTTTCCCGATACACACAGTGGAACAATTGGTCGCAAGGAGGATGAATCTGCACCGTCTAATTGGAATACAAATCCGAATTATCAGGATTCTCACTTGCACCAGTTGAACGGACGCGTTATCCTGAATAGTGGTTGGTCGGATGAATCGGAGAGTTATGGTGACACTGAACATACAGAGCAAATGAAACGACTGGATATCAACTTGATTGAAGCGGATATAAACGATCCGACGAACCTTCAATATGAGCATTTGCCTCAAAAGTCATTCTATCTCTTTGCCAACCCCAATATATCTACCGGTCAGCTTAGAGAGGATGTGGTTGTTTCTGCGACAAAACCGGTCGGTGACGGCTATTATCTAAAGATTTTGGTTCACCAGCATGGAGCCGATCAAACGGGTGTAGAGCTGCACAAGGGTGAGAAATTCTATTTGCCCCTGCCAGCAGTGAAAGCCAACGACCGTCTCAGTATCTATTTGGTCGTTACATTGGATGGGCATATTACCCTCACTCCGCATTGGATGATTCAGGAATGGCAAGAGGGCGGAGGTTCTATTGAGTTTAATTGAATATAACAACGTACTATGGATAAGATTTCAAAAATAGCAAGTATAGCTGTCTGTTTCGCCCTCCTATGGGTGTTTAGTGCCTGTTCCGACGATATGTTGATGGAAGGGCAGGGTGCAAACGGTGTAGACATGAACCGTATGGTGGAGGTGGAGATCCCCTTCAGTCTAGGTAAGGGAATCACATCTCATGTGGTAACCCGTTCCACTAGAGCGACCGATCAGCAGGGTAAGGATTCCCAACTGTCGGGTATCATGGTTTTCGTTTATGAGAATAACGGTGGAGATCCGAGCAATGACAAGCGACTGGCGTACCAGTTTTTTGAATCACCGCTTACTTCATTGGAAGGAAGTACGGGGGGGTGGATACCGGATGCAAATGATGCAACTTGCGGACACTTCAAGTTCTATATGCCTGTCGGTGACGTATATATTTACCTGATCGGGAATGCCCAAGGTTCCTTTATCGATTTCTTTCCTGAAATAGGTGAAAGTAAGTTGGCAAACCGTCAGGATTTCTTGGAAAAGGTGACTCCGAAATGGAACGGTAATATGTTTACTGTGGACGGTTATCTTCCACTTGTCGGTTCAGTAAACAACCGTACCGGTGCGTGTACAATCAAAGAAGATGAGAGTAACTCCGGAAAAGGAATTATTACCTATAAGAAAGAAAATGATGAAAACGAGTATTTCATTTCGCAACAGACGGGTGAACATCCTGCTGTAAATCAAGATAACTCTTTCGTCTTGAAACGCCTGATGTGTAAAGTGTCGATGGAGTTCAAGAGTGGAACGAATGTAACTTTTACCCCTATAAGCTATAAGTTCTGCCATTGTGCGGAGTATGTTTCACCTGCTGAAGACAGTTGGGCAGGATATGATAATTTAAATATGATAGATACGGAAACGGTGACTTTCGATGCACAGACACCGAGCAGCTTTACGGTCTATCTGCCCGAAAATATTCGGGAGTACACCGGTGATAAGACAGAGTGGGAATTTGCTGACCGTGACCGGGTGAGAAAGGATGATAATGGAGAGAACCTATATGAAAACACCCCTTCTCAAGAGGGACATGAGGGACATTATCAATTTGAAAATGCCCCGGAAAAGTCTACCTACGTGGAGATCACAGGTAAGTTCGAGGGGAATAATATCTCTGCCGAGACCAAGTATATTCTACATTTGGGTGATTTCAGTAATAATAAATTCAAAGAGTTCAGCCTACGTCGCGATTACCATTATCAATATACGGTCACTGTAAATGGCGTGAATGATATTGTGGTAGAGGTGAAGGGGGAAGATGGTACAAGTAATCCTCAGGAAAAGAATCCTGCCGTAGAAGGTATTGTCTTTGAAGGTGGTGCACGTGTACAGTTAGATGCGCACTATGAGCAGGTGGAGATGAAACTGATGAAGAACAAGATCAGCGAAGGTGTCTATATCTATGCCAAGACACCATTTGGCAATGTCAGCTGCAAGTACCTGCCATCCACTCAAAAGTTAGATCCAAACCATAACAATCAACCACCCTCTATCGAAGAAGCCAAAAAACTTCTTCAATGGATAGAGTTTAAAAAACAGGATAATAAAGGTTCTTTGGCAAGCTATGGTGGAGATGGAAACAGAATGGATGTATTTGCCGCCTTGGATCATGCCTACGAGAATCAAACGGGAAATGATTATTATACCTGCTTTGTGGATGAATACTATTATACAACTAATCCGGTTGATGGTTCATCGATTGCATTAAGCGACTTTATCAATGCCGAAGACCGTACTTTCAGTTTAGGTAGTGACCTCCAATACAGCGCAGACAAACAGAGTGCCGTCGCCACTGCCGTGTATGTACTGCAACAGCACTCCATTGCCTGCTTCTATGACTTGGAAAATCAGACTGTAGCAAAATATGGCGTAGAGCTTACCGATGAGATTGGAGGATTGCCTTATGGATCGCCTGCAGGAGAAAGTTCTGATGCAAAAAACGGAAGAGGGAATACTATAACTGAAATAGGAAACAATACAGGTGCTGTAAATTGGGCTAAGAATGGCTTTCTATTAGACGACACAGATTCCAAACTTGAAGCCGGAAAGAAACGTTTAACTACAGATACAGAGTGGGCTTGCTTGGCTTGCCTGACCCGTAATCGGGATTTTAACGGAGACGGTACAATTACAGACGATGAACTCCGTTGGTACACTCCGGCACGTGACCAGATGTTAGGGTTATGGATTGGTGAACCGGCTTTGCCTGCCAAGGCAGCGTTGTATCCATATTCAACAGAGGGGATGGAGCGTCCAAGTAATAAAAGTCAGAGTCTTTATCCTATTTTTACCAGCACATATGGGGATAATGGAATTGACAGAGTGATTTGGGCAGAGGAAGGTTGTACTTTTGGTAGTGACTACGCTGCTCAGAATGGTGGCTATGTCCGTGCTGTACGAAACTTAGGAGCAACACCTTCTAAAACAAGTTATGAAACACCTGCCCAGCCATATTATCAGTATGATAAAAGTACCCGTACCATCGAAGTATTTCTGACCGATAACGCACTGCGCTCCTTCAGTTATCGTGAATTGGCTCCTCATCACGAACGAAGTGTAATCAACCGCCCTTACAAGAAATTCCAAGTGGCAAAGCATCCGTATGTAAAAACACAAACAGCTTCTTGTGGAGGACACTTAGTGGGGGGGAGTGAAAAATACAGTCAACTACAGACAATGAGTGCAACCGAAGCAAAAGAAGCTGTAACCACTATTGCCTCACAGTACCCGGGAGATAAGGAAGCGTCCATAAGCAATGCTGTATGGCGTCTTCCGAATCAACGGGAATTAGCGCTGATGGTGGTCGCCATGCCAAATTATATGGATTATGATATGGATAATAAGATATATCACTATGCAAATTATGGATGTAGTGATTTGTTTTGGGGGTATAGTGGCGATAAATATGAAATTCTCCATTGCCGTACCTCTTTCTCTTCAACGCAGTGGACTCAATATGGATTTATGTATAATACTCGGGGAAAGCAAATGCAGATGCTTTGGACGGAAGATCAAGGTACTAATTTAGGACAGGGAACAACGGGTATGGGCGGTTGCCTTTGTGTGCGCGATGTGCAATAATTTAGCATATGAGCTACTGCTGAACGTTTGGTTTAGCAGTAGCTCACTGTGTTCATTATGCTTAAAAGCAGAAAACAGTTTTAAGTTTGTTTCTTGATCTGCCCTTTCTCAAGCAGTATCGCACTGCAAACTATAAAAGATTGCGAAAAATTTCTTCTTCATTTAATGTTGCATAATAATTGCAATAGAATGTATTGGCGAGCGAGTCGAACCAGTCAGGAGAACGTTTGATACGTTTTTTAATCTCCTCTTTCTTTTCTATATAAATATTTCCATTACTCATAAATCCCCAATGTGTTTCCGTTGCTTCTTCCATAAGTTTGTCACAGGGTGGGAGAGCGGCACCAAACCCATTTTTGGGATTAAGCCAGTCACGTACCGCCCAAAACAGATAAGCCCTCATGTTGGCGAAGGTGTATTCGCCTGTTATATCATGCAGCCCACGTGCGCTCTCGGAGAACTTACAAGAATACACATTTTGGTACCCAAGTTCCTGCAACCGAGATAACACTCCTGCTCCTTCGCCGATAGTATCAATAAATGCTTTCGCACCCTTCTTGTCAAGATATCTGGTTATCATTCCGGCTACGTGCATGTGGTCTGCCGTTCCAGCAGACTGGTGCGCTTCAAACTCACTGACATAGTTGCCATATCTTAGACACAACACACTGTCGTCACGTCCCATGCCGGCAACATCGACACCAAGCTTGCAGCTTTTCTTTGGAACAAAACCATCTTCTTGCAGTTTCCTCCAATTCTCGTTGGCGATTTCAATCCATTCGTAGGGGATAAGCACATCTTCCGCCACTTTAGGGAACATACCGAGCACTTTCACACGGAACAAGTCATTCGGCCGATATAGACCGTCTTCCCATTTGAAGTCCCCTTCACCTTCGTTGAAGTCAGCTTGCTGGATAGGTGAGCACCAGTTTTCCACTTTGTCTTTCACCCATTCATAATCAACTTGACCAGGAATAACTATTTTCTTGCTTACAACATTCTCAGCATTAAGGGAACTTAACCTGAATTTGGCAAAACGGTCAGACTTCATGGCACGTGCAGCATATCCTGTGGTCACGTTAGGGTTGAACACTATTAGCAAACGGGAATTTCCCTGCAAATTACCTTCGATGGCATTGTAGATAACTTCTGATATACCGGAGGCTTCCGTAACAACAAACAATGTGTTTACGGCATGGAATCCAGACCATGCTTCCATATTGTCGTCAGAACTCTTGAAGCCCGTTAGAAACCATTCTTCGTAGTTGGTTCTGATTCCTGAAGACAATAAACGTCCAGGCAGGAAACCAGCATTCCGGAATAGCCTGGAAACTTCCGGTATCATAATATCTTTTACTTGGCGACCGGACGGAGCTGTCATTGCAATTTTGGTATTCTTTACCAATCTTCCGTTAACCCAGCGTGGAGTAAGATACATAAAGCACATAGCGGCACAAGCGGCACAGAAATCCTTGCCACGGGCAGTTCCGGAGGCTACAGCGGTCATTCGGTTGTATTGAACCGAGTGAATAATATCCTGCTGTTCTTTATCCAAACGCGCTTTCAGCACATCGGAACAGAACTTGCACCAATCGTCTCTCCACGCCTGCATATACAAGGCTGCCTTATCGCTCAGATCCATTATTCTTCTATTTTGTCCGGCAATTCTTTTATCAAACTTTCGAATGGATTGACATTGACATCCTGCTCGACACGCTCAACATAACCACGTTTCTTACCCTTTGTTTTCAGATAAAAGATTATCGCAGTTAAATCATCATTATTGATTGCGGAAAGCAATTTAGATTCGACTACATCAATGGTTTCTTCTTCTACTTCCTCAGCACGTTCCTTGAACTTAAGGTCACTGTCCCGCCATTTGTAATAACAGGCTCTCGTTATACCTACTTTCTGGCAGGCATACGAAACAATTCCATGACTTTCACGGAAATGTTTCAAAAACAATTCTTGTCTTTCCTTCTTTCCCATAATTTTATAACTTTACATGCCGATACGTCTTCGGCTTTTCACCAAAGACGCATCGGATATACACTAGTTATCAATTAAAACATTCAATCAAACAAGGACTGCTGTACGCATCCGTCCTCAATCTCTTTCATTTTTTTCTCATCCGGCCTCGGAGTTATATGATCCTTGTCATAGAATCCGTTCTTCTCCAGATAGAAAAATCTGTCCCAACCACATTGGTCGTATTCACCTTCTTTGTAAGGGGTTAATGCGGATTGTTCGGCAATGATAAATTCTTTTTTGGTCTTTCCTCTTTGCTTCCCTTTATGGGTATGGCAGTCAAATACATAATCAGGTATTGACATGTATCTGTTGTCATAGTCTTTCAAACATGTGACAGGATAAGGGAAATCATTTGCATAGAAACCGCAATATCCGTATTTTACAACTTTCAGAAGTACGGTAACAGCCTTTGCTACGAAAATGGATGATTTAGGTGAACTACCGGGTTGCATATCGTCTGCTTTCTTCAATGCGACAATTTCAGTGGTAATAGCCTGATAGTTGAGATTACCTGCTATCATAATAAGCCGTTTCCAAAGGAACTCCCGATACCTTACCATTAACTCATTGGCCAGATAACCGGCTCTGATATCGTCTTTGCCGATTATGGCACGTTCCAATAATCCGGCAACTAAAAACATGTCATGCCCATTTTTGGTGTAACATCCGGCATTACTTCCGACATATTCATCCTTTGGCAATTCTATCCTGTCTCTTGAATTAAGCAGGTTACAGGCGAAATAATCAGCATCACGATTCTTTCTTGTGGCAAGAAGAATGCCGAGAGCCTTTTCAATGAATAGAGGTGATTTGTCCTGCCAGCTTTGTGCGTCATCAGCCTGTTTGAGTGCTACAATCTTATTCGTAACAAGGTCATAACAATCCTCTGCTGAAACACAGAGTAATCGCTTCCACAGATATTTTCTAAATCGTGGTGCCAACTCGTTAGCAGCATAGCAGGCATAGTCTTTGTTGCTCCTGCGTATTGCCTTCTGAATGAGGGATGAAACCTCAAACATATTGTGACCGTTTTTTGTGTATAGTGCATTTGCCATATCTCAATCTATTATGCGATTTCAAATTTTGAATTTGGATTCAATTTAATCAATCTTGCTATCATTTCCTCTGCCGTTTTTTCAGTTCCACAAAACTGATGAAATGTAGGGCGAGCAGATTTCGTTCCATCTTTCTTTATTTTGTAAATAAATGCACCTTTTGGCAAACCTTTTGAATTAATGTACTTTGTTGCTTTCATTGTCTATCTCTTATTTTAAATTATTACTTTGCTTTTCTTTTATAATGCTAAGATACTGATTTATAGTGAGATATTAAAATTTAAACATCTGATTAACAATGAGTTAAACAATGATTAACGGCTTATATATCATCAATGCAAATACATTTTGGTTTATGTGTTATAAAGTCATTGGCAACATTACAACCATAAGCTCCAACATTAGAAATAAGAATCTTATCACCAATATTAGTTGGACCGGAATAATCACGATGGATAATATCATTCTCAATACAGGTACATCCGTAAATGGTAGCGTGTTCGACGTAATCGCTATCGTTTGAAAGCACATTGCAAGGTGGATTTTTCGTATGGCAGACAAAACCGACATCATCACGCTTGCAATCCACAACGAGCATTGTTTTTCCTCTGATAACTTTCTTGCCGATAATGGTTGCAAGTAGAGACATGGAAGTGGAAACTATCGGTGTGCCATTCTCGGTGATAAGCTGCACTTCTCCATCAGGGAACTCTCTTGCAAAGACTTCACCAATAGTTTTGGCATACTCCTCATACAATGGTATATATTCTCCATATTGAGCTTTTAAACTGTCATCCATGCGACCGAACATGTTGCCGCCAATATCAACTATATTGGCTCTAAGTTCTTTTGCATATCGAGCCATCATTTCGGCACGCTTCTTGAAATACGACAGTCCACGAGCATAAGAAATATGACAATGAACACATTTGACTTTTATCAATCCTCTTCGTTGTAGTTCTATGATTTCTTGATAACTTTTGCTATCAACATCAATTCCAAATCTTGAAACTATGCCATTCCCAATATCAAAATTTAGACGCACTCCAATTGCAAGCGGTGAGGTGTATATTCCGATAAGTGAACCAAGCTCACCTACATTATCAACGTTCACTATTCCACCATGATTAGCACATCGTATCTTATTGCCCAAATCAGGGATAACTCCATTGTATATAATCCGGCTGTCATCAAATCCATAGTTCCGTGCAAGCTGATACTCTTTGGGAGAAACAACTTCTGCATATCCACCGATTTCTTTTACCACATTGATGAATTCTTTGCAGTAATTCGTCTTGAAACTGTACCCGATATTATAGTTTGGGTAGTATTTTCTGAAAGCGGCTACAAAATCGGTGATATTCCGTTTGAAGTCATTTTTGTCTGCAATGTATAGAGGTGTTTTCAAATCATCGCTTGACATTAATCTTTGCTGTATTTTTTCTAAAGTCAAATTCATAATACTTTCCCCATTTATTTTTCATTGCACATCTATATTCGTAGTTCTTTCTGGAATCAATGGTGGTTCCTCCTTCATTGGAAGCTTGGATACCGTAGCTGTGAAAATATTTAGGCAGGAGTACAACTCTGTTCATAAGCAGTTCCTGTAACATCATATCAACATCGGATATCGCCGGGTCTTTCAGATCATATCTGGCCTTGAGTGCTTTCTTGTTTATCCATCTTACATGACCGGGCATTCCCTTAAAACAAAATTCCTTGTCATACACATACAAAGCCATTTGTGGATTATCAAAAGCAAGCCCAAGATTTAAATCGTAAAGTAGCTGGCCGATACGGAGTATTTCATCACATGTGCGTTCTTTCCAGTCAGGGTAGTTTTCTGCTGTGATGGCAGTATAATTGTCAAGTCGATAACAGAAACGCTTTATATCATCATCGGCAACAAATATCACATCCTCCGGTGTGTTTTCAATTATCCAATATAGCGTTGACATGAAACTATGTACCTTGCCGCCACATTCAAGCGTGGCATCCTTAGGAATGACAAGCATATCATCTATGCCGGCATTTCTATAAGCATCAGCTTCTTCTTCCCTAACGACATAAGTACAGTATTCAAGGCAATTCTTAGTCATTATTTTATGAGGTCGCTGATATGACATGACGTATATGTTAAACGTAATACCGGGTGTCATAGAACTTTTTCATCTTTAATCCATAATTTAGTTCATATGTGGATGGAATTTCATAACCAAGTAATTGTTTGCATCGCAAATAAACCATATTGCAACCTGCATGACGTACAAACGGGAGAGAGGCATTGATACGCGGGTTTATTTCAAGCAGTACCACCTTGCCGCTCTTCTTCAGAATGAAGTCAAAAGCCACATTACCATCAAGTTCAAGTTCTCTCACAATCTTGCTGACAATATCATACGCCATGTCGTTGGACTGGATTTCTCCATACATAATGGAGCCGAAAGCCATCATGTAGCCGACATAACCGCAGATATGAGTAACTACTCCTTTGTCTGCAAGCGCACTAACGGTGTAATCCAGTCCTTCGATTCTCTGCTGAAGGATAACTTTATTTTTACCATTGTCAACGATGGATTTCAAATCAAGCAAGGATATGTATCTGTTTTCTCCGAACTTGTTGAATAGAGAGGTATCATTGCACTTCTTGTCATCCACAACGGCGAAGCCTTTACCGCCGCACAGATTGTCCACTTTACAACAGATAGAGCTGTTTTTGTACTTGAACATAGAGGCGAAAGCATCCACATCGGAAACACTCTCAGGAATGATCTGTTTGGGCATTAAGCCGGCATAACAACTATAAAGAGCAATCTTATTGTTGGCAACCAGAAGACTGTCAATAGAAGAAACAGATACAAGAATACCGTTTTGCTCAAACTTATCTTTAGCGCGAGCCATTATTTCCAACTCCAATGTCGCTGTAGGCATGATGATTGAAACATCATATTCCTTGCATAAGGATATGAGTGTTTCAACATAATTTGGAGCAGAAATGGGCGGAACCACAAAATTACCGTCTGACAGTTCAGCAGGCGGGAGGTTGGCCGCAACGGAATTTGCGACATATACTTTTATATCAACTCCGTCTTCATTGTTTTTCAAACAATCTATCATTTCTTTTACGTGGATGGAGCAGCACGTAAGCAGTACATTGAAATTTTTCATTGTTCTTTTTCTTTTTTAGGCATAATCTGGGCTTTTATATCATCGTACCATACGGCACGTGCTTTAATCTTACGCTCTCTGGTGGCGTTTCTGGATACAAGAACTTTCTTGTCGTCAATTCCAAGAGCACGGGTCAGATTCAGATGGTCTATCTCGTTACGACATACAATCATCACATAATCGTATTTTTCATAGCGTATCAGTTCCATATCCTTGATCTTTGTTTCTTTGACATTCAGATTTTCAAGGTCAAGGCTCAAATCGATTTTCAAGTCTGCGGTCCATTCAGCCAGCTTGTCCATATCCCATTCGCCGGCATGGGTGTTCGCTTTGATATTAATAGCCTTTAATTCTGATTCACTGTAACCAATAAGGCGTTTGCACAAAACTTGAGTGTCAGGATTCTCCATAAGAATGGAAACACGTTGGTGTCCGGATATGATATTGTTGTGTTCGTCAATGACGATAACGCCGAAATCGCCAAGGTTGTCAAGTGACTCCTTCAGCTTCTCCTTGGCCTTCTTCTTTAATGGTTTACGGGGATTCCCAAACTCTGTCTTAAGTTCGGACACAGGCAGTTCTATAATTTCTATTCTTTTATCCATTGCTCTTTTTTTATAATGAATATATGTACGTTAGACCTGACAGAGGAAGTACCGATATCATTAAATCCGAGTTTCAGGGCATTCTTCCATGCAGCGGTATTACAGGGATTGATATATTGGTAAACCCCATTCATTTTAGCGATGCGGAAAGCATATTCAAGGATAAGCCGGTTACATTCATAGCCTATGCCTTTACCCCAAAAGGCTTTGTTAAGGATATGAGTGTGAAGTTCTCCAAATCCGTATGCTGATTCATCTATTCTATCTATGAAAACATTGCCGACATATATGCCGTCTGCCAGAACAGCAAAGCGTATACACTCATCACTTTCTGACTGTTCTCTATAAAAGTTGTTTTCTGATTCAAGGGATAGGGGAGAGTAGGGGCTTTCGCAAATAGCGTACTTCCATATATCCTTATCCTTACGCATCCTCCAGCTATGTTCTGCGTCGGATATTCTTTGAGGCCTTATTGTTACTTCCATATTTTCCAGGTTATGTACAACTTCATACATTTTCTGCGTAAATGCCTGCCGGGCATATTTCCGACAGGCTTAAACACAAACTCAATCATTTTTCAAGCTACTCGCAAGAGCACTCATGCAATTTTTCGGCTTCTTTCAGTCGTGTCAGATGGCAATTTCCATCACCCCGTAAATTACATAAGCCTTTTTGTCCTTGTTTTCGCTTGACTACTACTAAGGGTTGCGGGAACTCAAGGATTCGAACCTTGTTCTTCGGATTTTCAGTCCGACGCATAGACCAACTTTGCTAAATTCCCTTGTTAGCTAATTGAAGGAAGCAAGACTTGAACTTGCAATCGGATGATATTCCACGCTGTCAGACTGTTTACGTCCATCCTTTTTCACCGCTGACAGGCGGCTACTTAACAATCCCATTTCTGTCATTCCTTCAATTTAGCTGTTTTCTCTTATTTCTGCCTCAAAAATACAATATTTTATTTGTCTTTCAAATAAAACTGGGCAAAAATACTATTTTTCTACTCTCAAGGTCTCAACCTTCCAACATTTCATCATATGGTCTGTATCTATTCCTATATTGAAGCGTTTACCTATATAGTTTTCGTGCGCTTCTTGTTCTGGGAGGTTAATGGGGGTAACGAACCAGTCTTCATTGCCATGCTCGTCTTTCAGATAGACTTTTACTATCGTTTTCATAATTCCTCAAATTTTCCAAGTTCACATTCTATAATATCAACTTCACTTTCATTGGTATATAAACCATTTTCTTTGGCAGCATCAATAGCAGCATTTTCATAAAGAAATACACCGAAACACACTCTACTTGATTTTGTTTTCCAAATATCAGTTTGAAACAAAACGTATACTTTATTCTTCATCTCCCCACAACTTTAGTGCAAGTTCATAATTCTTCTGTGCCTCATTTACGGCTTTCTTGGCATAAGTAAGAGTGTAGGCGTGTTCTCGTGGGTATTTGCCGGACTTCACACCTTCATGGAATTCTTTAGCTTGTTCCAGCTTATGTTCGTAGAAATCGATACTTTCAGGCATTGAAAGATTGATCGTTTCAGCACGTTTTTCCCAATACTTGGCTACTCTTTCATGTTCGGCAGCCTTGTCGCTGAGCTCAGCACTTTTGCCCATATTGTTCCAGGAATCTTCTATCATCTTCCTGTGCCGCTTTTCACTATGATGTCCGACTTTGATTGGTTCGCCTAAGGAAAGGAAATCTCTATCTTTGTTCGAGCGATTGAAATACTCATTACTCTTTTGTGCAGCCAATGATGCCCAATCATGCCTGCGTTCCGCTCTTTGCTTCGCCCATTCCTGTACATTAAATCCGTCAGCCCGAACGATAGAGTAATAATAGAAACCATCTTTCTCGAAAATCAGATTAAAAACTATGCTTTCATTCTCTTTGCCATACTTGGTTGTAACCTCAATAACTTCTCCTTTTTCGTGCTTTTCATCGCACTTTGCCAAAAATACATTTGGACAGAATTTATAATAAGTATTCATAGTTCTATGATTTATCCGTTATACTTTGCAGATATCTCTTCTGCTTTCAATTTTTTGGTAAGCTCTCCATTTTTGTAGAAGCGTACAGCAACAACTCTCACCGTTTCTGACAAGAACCGACCACAAT
>OGRL01001503.1_pt1 | contig 17310 bp, 18 predicted proteins | sample 1553481 | NCBI WGS metagenome assembly OGRL01 (sample SAMEA2580036, study PRJEB22360) | human gut metagenome
TTATGAACCCTTATACAAGTGCGCCCTAAAATCTACTTTATTTTTCACTCTTTTTCCTTGTTTTTTTACTTTGCCAGTCTGGCAACATGCCCTTTCTTTAATTCTTCGCAATCCTCACTGTACATCAGCAGATATGCCTGTCCTACAGGCTGCGAGTCATCCCAGTTCATAATAGCACAACAAGCCTCTGCAACTTCCTCACTTTCCAAAAGAGAAGCCGTCCCCGAAACCTGTCCGATGGTTTCTTTGGTCAGTTCCATTCCTATATTGTCAAAAAATTCCTGTAACATAGGCGTTCTCGTCGATGCCGGGCATAGAGCATTTACACGTATTCCATAAGGGTGCAGTTCCTCTGCCAGAGATTCATTCAGTGCAAGCTGCGCATATTTGGATGCATCATAGCTGTGTTCCGAATTGCTCGGTGGAAATAAATATCTTTTTACATGATTTGTTACGATATTAACAATTTCTCCCGATCCTCTCCGGGCCATAGCCGGGGCAGCCATTTTCGAACACAGAAATGTACTGCGGGCATTTGTGTCTACATTAAATGCCCAGTCCCTTAATGCACTTTCATAGCTGTCCTTTACAAATGACATGGTCGAAAATACAGCTGCATTATTCACCAGAATATCAATCCCGCCTTCCTTCTGAAGAATCTCTTCAAAAGTTTTACGGATCTCTTCTGTATCAGATACATCACAATGAACGGCATAACACTCTGAACCGACCGAATTCATCTGGTTTTCTGTCTCTCTGTTTCCGTTATCATTGACATCCAGACTATAGACACAGACACCGCGTTTTGCCAGTGCAAGGCATATACTTCTTCCAATTCCCTGGGCACCGCCTGTTACAACAGCTGTCATTCCTTCACGGATCACATTCTTACCTCCCTTGGTCGCAATACCGGCTGGGTCGTATTGCCCAACCGGCTTACTTGGCATTTACGCCTTTGCGGCTTCTGCTGTTTCCTTCTTTCTGCGAGGGGCACGATTGTTGGTATACGCATCCATTGTCATGAAGATCAGTACGAAAATAGCAATAAATATGGAATTGTATTCACTGGGAATTCCAATTGCCATAAGTGCTAATTTCACCAGCTGCATAACCAGGCTTCCACAGAAGATACCCGCTACAAGATTTCCTCTTCTTGTGATTGACATACCTACAAACACACACATCATCGCGTCGAAACAGGTTCCCATGGTTCCCATGGAGCTTACGGTTTTTTGCACGCCGGATGTTCCCAGAGAAATGAAAGCATATAAACCTGCAAAAAGTCCTGCAATTGCAATAGCAACAGCCTTAACACGATATACATTTAATCCGTTCTGTGCAGCTATGTTCATGTTGTTGCCAACGGCACGTACATTGTAGCCAATAGAAGATCTGTAGAAGATCAAATACGCCGTAGCTGCCGCTACTATTGCAATGATTACGATCTCTGTGTTTCCCAGAAGATTCCATCCCGTAAGGTAGATTCCCTGACCTTCAAATGCATAACTGCTGATACTCTCATAAATAAGAAGCATACCAATGGATGTAATGATCGTCGGAATTTTCAAAAAGTAATATACGAGACCTACAACAACTCCCGCCAGTACTGCCACTAACAGACAGAAAATCAAGAGTCCTGCAAATCCCCAGTTCAGTCTTACTGCAATGTTACCGCCTATGATAGCACTGAGCAAAACCACAGAACCTACAGAGAAATCCCAGTTTCCGACTTTGATGTTGAACAACACTCCCCATCCCAGGATTGCCGGAGCAACTGCCTGCTGCATTAGTGACGGAATATTATTGGTACCAATGACTCCGTGAAAAATAATGCTCAGAACTACAAACAACAAGATCGGTACGGCTAACATCAGCGCATATTTACTGATCAAATTTTTAATGACTTTCATATCTACAACCTCTCTCTCAGCATTCATCTATTGCCGGATGGTTCTTACTCTGTTGCAGCTGCCACAACACTTTCAAGGGTATAAGCATCCATGATGTCAGTAAGAGTCTTTAATGTACAATCCGGGTTATAACGAACTGTCATGGACTGAATCGTCTCTGCATCGTAGATCATGTACTCCGGGTTAGAGATATATTTGGAATAGTTCTCACAATCTTCGGAGCTTGTAATAAAGATGAAGTTCTGATAAAGAACCGTATATCCATCAGCAAGAGGGTGTCCGTCAACCGCATTGTATAACATTACAAAGTCAAACAGAGACTGAATTTCAATACCGCCTGCAAGACAGGAAAGCCATCCGTCATTGAATCCTTCTTGCATTCCTTCAAATGTATCAAAGGAACAGATCTTAATGGTTCCCGGATCCACCAGACTTTTCAGTGTGTTCAGCACGGTCTCACCACCGCCGCCGGAAGCAGAGCTCATTAACAGACCGTTCATCTCAGGATAAGAAGTGGTAAAGTTCTGCATATAGGTTACATAGGCCTGTGTTGAACCGTCGGAAGGTGCTGTGTAATCAGCCAAAATCGTTGCACCGTATTTTTTTGCTGCCTCTGTAAAATAGTCATTACGGTTGGATAGAGAAGAACCTGCGGCAACCTTACCAAGACCTACCTGGGTACGTCCATCCTCTGTGAGGATCTGAGTCATGTAATCGCAGGCATCTTCGTTTGCCTCAAAGGAGGTTCCCACATAGTAAGGATTAGCCTGAGTGTTTTCTTTGATGGTATCATCTGAAATATCACGGTTCATCATTTGGAACCAGATCTTATTGCTTTCACAATAATCAGAGATCAATTCTACACTATTATCGGAAATAGGAAGGAATAAAAGTCCTTCGCATCCTGCTGCCGCAAGGTTCTCTGCAGAAGCAAGCTGCGCCTCTGCAGTATAATCATTTAATGCCCACTTGATATCAACATCCAGTGCTTCCGCCGCAGAATTAATGTACGCATATTCTGCCGCACCGAATGCATCATCTTTTCCGTAAAGAATAACACCAATCGTGTGTTTTTCATCGCTGGTATTTTCTTTTTCTCCACATCCGGTTAAGATCGTTGATGCTGCCATAACTGTTGCAACCACTACTGCTAAAAATTTTGTACGTTTTTTCATTGCTTTTCCTCCTTTAAGCCATTACCTTCGATTTATCGTGACCAATAGATACAAATACCACCGCCAGGAATACAATTCCCTTTACAACATAGATCAGAGTGGGGTCAATTCCCCATAACGTAAGTCCATTGTTTAAAATAAATAACGTAAGCCCACCAATCAATGCACTTCTCATCTTTGTTCCCGATCCACCCGCAAGGGGAATTCCTCCCAGTGTTAATGCAAGTAATACATTTGTCTCTAAAGAATTACCTGTTTGTGCTCCTGCTCCGCCGCCTCTGATCACTGTCACAAAAGCCGCTATACCGACGCAGATTCCGCTGATGACAAATGCAATTACTTTGTACTTATTGACCTTAATTCCACTAAGCTGCGCACATTTGGGATTGGAGCCAATAAGTTTATTGTATTTACCGATCTTTGTGTATTCAAAAATGATGTAACAAACAACAAATACAACTACCAACACAATTAAGTAAAACCACAACTCCTGAAAAGTTTTCAGAGATGCCGGAATACGCATCGGAAGGATCTGATAGGTACCCTGTGCCACACCACGACCGATAAACATAATACACATACCTGCCATAAATGCAGGAATCTTAGCCTTTACATGTAAAATGCCTGTAAAAAATCCACATAATGCACCCACCAGGATACAAATTGGAAATACCAGCCAAGCACTAACCAAATTACCTACTACAACTGCCGCTACCGCACATAATGCGCAGGCACCACCAAGGGAAAAGTCCAGGTTGTCATGTGCCATAACGAAACAACATCCGATGGACGCGATCATCGTTACACAAGCCTGCGATATGATATTGGTTAAATTGGTTGCCGTTAAAAATTTTCCGTTAGTCGTAGCAGCAAATATGATGAATAGGCCAATCAGTCCTAAGAACGGAATCAGCTTTTTGATGGCTGCACCTGATTTTTGTTCCTTTTTTTCCGATACAGTCTTACTCTCATTTGCCATATCTTTTTATCCTCCATCAAAATCTCATCCAAATCAAATAACCTTTTCAATCAGCATACTTTCTGTAAGATTATCCTCACGAGCAAACTGGCCATTCAGAACACCATCCTTCATAATCAGGATCCTGTCCGACATTCCCAGTAATTCGGGAATTTCCTCAGATACCATGATAATAGATTTTCCTTCGGAAATCAGAGTCTCCATTAACTGGTAAATGGTTGCCTTTACACCGATATCAATTCCGCGGGTAGGGCAATCCATGATCAGAATCTGCGAATCATTTGCCAGCCATTTTGCTACTACAACCTTCTGTTTATTACCGCCGGAAAGTTCTCGTGCCTCCTGACTTACTGATTGCATTTTTACAGCTAGTTCAGCTGCTGCCTTGTCAGCAAGTGCTTTTTCATCCTTGGGCCAGATAAAAATTCCTTTTTTAATATCATCAAAAGAAGTTACCGTAATATTATCCTGAATACTTGTGTATAAGAATAATGATTCCGTATCACGGTCTTTGGGAAGATACGCCATATGGTGCTGGATCGCCTGCATGGTACTTGTGATCTTGCAGTTATCCTGTGTAAGAATAACTTCACCGCTGTCAGGTCTGATATCACCAAAGACTACCTTGCACAGCTCATGCATTCCACATTCCGTCAGTCCGCCAAGACCGAGAATCTCACCTTTATGAAGCTCAAAAGAAATATTATGAAGTCTGTTTGCCCAGTTAATATTTTTCACTTCAAGAACGACTTCGTCTGTTGCAAATACCTTCTCGTCCCGATAATAACTTCCTGTAAGATCACGCCCTATCATCTTCTGACGCATCTTATCCGGTGTTACATCCTCACCATATAAGGTATCAATGTACAATCCATCTCTCATGACAAGAGCGGAATCACATGTTTTCTGGACTTCTTCCAGGTCATGGGAGATAAATATTACGCCTTTGCCGTCATCCTTTAATTTCTTTATGATTTCATAAATCTTGTCTCTTCCCGTGTGAGAAAGCGCTGTTGTCGTCTCATCAACGATCAGTACTTCAGGATTATTGGACAATGCTCTGCACACCTCTACCAGTTTGCGGTCCTCAAACGAAAGATCGTCCACCAACGTAGTTGCTTTGATTCTGTCTCCTGCTCCCATCTGATCTAATAATTCCTGTGCCGCCTTAGTCATCTTCCTTGCCCGGATAATGGGGCCAGTTCCGAAACGGCTCTCTTTCCCAAGGAAAATATTCTCTGCTACGGAAAGACCGGATATCGTTCCCGTCTCCTGAATCAGGATACAGATATGTCTGTTGCTGGCATCAATCAATGACCTTGGTATGTATTCCTCCCCCAAATAAGTCATGATTCCTGTATCTGCTTTCTGTGACCCTGAAACAAGACTCATAAGTGTCGACTTGCCCGAACCATTTTCACCGATCAATGCAAGAACCTGTCCTTTATGAAGTTCCATGGAAACATTCTGTACAGCCTTGGTCGCTCCAAAACTTTTATACATTCCATCTAACTTAAGGATTACATCTTCTGCCATAGGTTTCACCCTTTCTTCCTTCTTTCGATTTCAGCAAGTTCTGCTTTTAATGGTTCTACATCAATCGGATCATCGATGAAATAAAGTTCCTCTCTTTCCCAATTGTAGAAATTGTGTCGAACAACTTCATCTTTCTGTCCGGTCTCATCTTCCATAAATGCCTCAAACAACTCTCCGTAATGTTCAAAATTATCATAGGCACGAATATGAACTCTGATCTGTGAATGCTCCCCACCGGAAAACATTCTGTATCTTTTCGGAAGAGGATGTCCTAATGAGCCCTCATTTTCATCGGTGTGGCGCTCTAATTCGATTTCCTGCATCCACTTTTCAAAAGGTATTTCCTGTAACTGTCTGTATACAATTCTCATTTTATACCTCCTTACCCTCTGTAATTAGGTTGGTCCTTCGGCATCTTGTAATCAGGATTCACCACATATTTGATTGTTTTTCCCTGTTCTGCTGCCATCTGAAGCCATGGAGTAATGGGATCTCTTGCATCATCTGCGTATAAAATTTCACGTTTTTCCCAGTTATAACACTTTTCCCAATTAGCATCTAATTCCTGACATTCCGGGTCGTCATACCACTTTTGCATTAACTTGCAAAAATTGGCAATTGACTCAAACTCTCTCTCATGTACCCGAATGAGGTTTGTCTGTAGGCCGGTAAATGGTCTCATTCTTTCAGGTAAAGGCATCCCAAGTCTCAATGCACACAAATCACTTTGATGTTCATATTTTTTCTGTAATTCCCTGTTCTCTACCGGGACTTCCTGAATCACACGGAATAAAATTCTCAGTTTCATCTTATACCTCCTCGTATTATATTTTATTTTTATATTTTGCGGCGCCATTTCCGACAGGTTACACTGCGGTTTTCTTATAAAACTGAAAAGTATGCTTTCACTTTTATGTCTTTATTATAAAGTGTGATGTTACCACGCGGTCAATTGTTGGTAATTCCAATCTTCATTGTTTATTTTTATGCAATTTGTATATAATTATCGTTTTTTGGTGTTTATTACAGGTTATTATTACAGCAATCACCACCACCCGTCTAACGGGTGGTTTGCTCTGAGGCTATAAGCCTCTGTTACCGGCCAGCGCCTAAAGACGCTGGCTTTCACTTTGTTCAAGCCACTACGCCCTTGACTCGTCGCCACCCTTCAAAGGGCGTCTGTATTACCGGCTACCCCTTGAAGGGGTCCTCGTACTCCTTCACACTGAGTTTATCCTGCATGATATCGTACTTCTCCTGGTCTTGTATATACTTTTTTATAGTTGCCTCATTAAGTCCTACTGTACTTACATAGTATCCTTCTGACCAGAAATGTCTGTTTCCAAATTTATACTTTAGGTTTGCGTGCTTATCATAAATCATAAGTGCACTTTTTCCCTTTAAGTATCCCATAAACTGTGACACACTGTATTTCGGTGGTATGCTTACTAACATATGAATATGGTCGGGCATAAGATGCCCTTCTATAATCTCTACTCCTTTGTATGCACACATTTGTTTCAAAATAGCTCTAATGCTCTCTTTGTATTAATTATAAATTATTTTTCGTCTATACTTTGGAGTGAAGACGATATGGTACTTACACATCCACTTTGTGTGTGCTAAATCGTTGGTCTTATTGGCCATTTTAATCACCTTTCCTTTCTGTAGTAGTGGCTTGGACACCTCTATTATACCTTGGAAAGGTGATTGTGCTATAAGCACCTGCCCACCACCCGCATAGCAGGTGGTTTATTGTTTCGCACATCTCCATTTCTCCGTTTGGAGAAACTTCGATGCACTCAACAGGCTAAAGCCCATAATGAAAAGCAGCAATGCTTTTCATTTGCATTGCTGCTTTAAATTTTGTCATTGATGTTTAAAATAACAGCTGAAGTCCCATGGCTATGACCCACATATATGCACAGGTCTTTGGAATCATTAATAATCCAACCTTAGGTTTGCTCTTACTGAATAATGTGACCGGAAGATAACAGCCAAAAGATATAATAATAGCCGCAACCATCCTGGTCATATGGTATCCATAGGTATTTCCTGAAATGATATACAGAATGATCACCCCTATACCGGTAATTGCAAAAACTGCATTTCTGATAATAGATAATTTGATATTTCCTTCTTCTGTACACCAGTTATTCTGCGGGAACATACAGATTACAATTCTGACTACCGCAGATATCCATATAACAGCCTCCAGGATCACCGGTATCTTTAATTCCGGGAATGTATATTTCCAGATATACATCAAAATAATATAAAATACCGTCATTGTAATAGACGATACCTGCAATCCGATTCCCAGCTGTCTCTTTATTTTATCATTGGTTCCGCGTACTGCCCGGATGATTCTAGGTACCAGATGAAAAGCATCCCCTCCACAAAGCGTCAGCGTTAATATTCCATACAGGATAAATAAGGTCTTTCCCTGTGAAAAAATGAAAAATAACATTGCTGCGATCAGATCAAAAATCAGATATGCTGCATCAAAAATTGCTTCCATTACATCCGGAATCTGTGGTTTATAATTGTTCTCTTTCATGGTTACTCCTGCTCCTTTTCCATCAATTGAAATGCCCGAATGGACTCTTCTGCATTACAACAGATTTTGTCAAAGATATTGATACATATATGCTTTTCGTCTTCTGTCAATCCGCTTAAAACATTCTGAGCAAACTGTTTTTGTGCGTTTATTCCTGCTTCTACGATCAACTTTGCCTTATCTAACAAGACGATCTCAATATGCTTTTTATTATCTTCACTTTGTATTTTTCTAATAAGTCCTTTGTTTTCCAAATCCTTCAATGAAGTTGATACATGAGATTTTGTTGATTTTCGGATCTTTACTATTTCAGCTGCGGTATTATGCTGCGGATTATTATGCAGGAACATGAGTATATCATATTCCATCTGTGTTAATCCGTAACGGTCACATACCTCACCGGAAAGCAATTCATAATAGGTGGTAATTGTTTTATGCTTATCCCAGAAATACATCTCATCCTCCTTTATCGTTCTTTTTAGAACGATTATAGGGCAACACTTCTCTCTTGTCAATAATTATATTCTTAGAGTACTATTACAGCGGCATCGAGCCCCGCTATTTTTCCATCAAATGGATTCTCTCTAAGTAAATCATATTTTTGCGCATACTCATTAAACACTCTTGCGCTGCTGCTGCAGTTGAAGATCAAAGCGAGTGTCTCTTCTCCATTTTTTCTGGTCAGGACGATCGTCTCTTCCTCGTCCCTTGCAGCTATTTCAATTGGTTCACCCTCTACGATACATGCATGGTTTTTTCGCACCTTCAGCAGCTGCTTATACCATTCAAACATCTCTTTATCCTGGTATTCTTCATCCCAGTACATCCCACGTCTGCAATCCGGATCATTTGCTCCGGGCATCGCAAATTCATCTCCGTAATAAATCATAGGCATTCCCGGTAATAACAATTGAAAAGCTGCTGCCAAATGCTGCTTTTTCTTATTATCATTGCATAGATGTAGAAATCTTGCTGTATCATGACTGTCGATCAGATTCCACATTAGAGGATAGCATTGTTTGTTTAAGCGCCCCTTCAAATATCCAAGATTCTGTATAAACTGACTGACATTGATTTTTTCATCTGCAAGCAGATCTATGAGATTCAGGTAAAATGGATAATTCATGACCGTATCCCATTCATCTCCCTCAAGAAAATCTCCTGCATAATGCCAGATTTCTCCAATGATCAGCAGATCCTTTTTTACTGCCTTAACAGCCTTTCTAAATCGCTTCCAGAAGAAATGACTGATTTCATCACCTACATCCATTCTCCATCCATCGATATCGCATTCCTTAATCCAATAACATGCAACATCTGTAACGAATTTTTCAACCTCCGGATTTTTCAGATTTAACTTTGGCATTCCGCCATAATAACCAAAACATTTGAAGTTAGGAGCTTCTCCTTTTTCACCCTTCAGCGGAAATCTCTCGATAAAATACCAGTCCAGATATCTGGATTTTTCTTCTTTTTCTATAATATCCTTAAATGCAAAAAAATCTCTTCCTGTATGGTTGAATACCGCATCCATCACTACTTTCATTCCACACTCATGCGCTTTTTGCACCAGCTCCTTAAGATCCTCTGTTGTTCCGAAGGAAGGATCAATCTGGTAATAATCAGTGGTATCATATTTATGGCAGGAATCCGATTTAAAAATAGGTGTTAAATACACAACATCTATTCCCAGCTTCTGAATATGATCCAAATGATCAATAATTCCTCTGAGATCGCCATGCAGATTATCTTTAGACGTGATGGGTGCTTTATACCACAGTTCCTTGTCTATTGGCTGTGATGCTGCAAAGCGAGATGGAAAAATCTGATACACAACCTTGTTTGCTGCCCACTCCGGCACCTCAAACATTTCTTCCTCACGAAGGTTTTGCGGACAATCGAACATTCTGTCCCTGTTTGTAATGCATTCCCTGCTAAACTCATAGTTGCCGTAATATACCTTTTCTCCCTGCATATCCGTAAATTCAAAATAATAGCGGAGGCATATCAAATGCATCTGAAGCTGTGCCTCATAATAATCATGAAACTGTGATGTGGCAACCTTCTTCATCGGAATCGTCTTTCGCGTATCCTTCCATTCCAATGGTATGTACTTGTCCTCATAATGGAGAATGATCTCTTTTATATCATCTTTTTTTACCTGCACACGTATCACGAATAAATCCTTATCGATTGCATAGCAGAATCTCTTATCCATATCATGAAGAATTGCCGAATATTCCATAATTTTTTCCTTCCTTTCATTTAATGTGCTCAGTTATCCCATTCCATCAACTTAAAAATATCTCCATCATTTTGCCATCGAATGATGGAGATTTCAATAGGTATGATGGAGATAGACTCCCCATATCCACAAGGAATATAGGATAAAGTTCTTTTTTTGTGAAAATTTTATGTACATTGGTTTTTTTGAAAATGGTGATACTATGAAAATTTTTTCTGTATCTTCTCTTTTCCAACGGCGAAAAGCAGCAAGGATTTCCTCTATGTCATTCCAACGTTTATAATACTTCCAGTTCATCCTTTTCGACTCTGCAGGCAAGATTCAATACTTTCACTCCCGCTGCTTGTGCTTCATAAAATGCTTCCGCAAACTCCTTGTCCATCGCGGCATTGGGATACACCATCTTCACACCCTCCATGGGAATGACAAATGCGATATAACAATTATATCCTTCCGAAACCGCCTTTATAAGTTCACGAAGATGCTTTGTCCCTCTCTCCGTCGGTGCATCCGGAAAATACCCTGCGCCGTCTATCTCAAGTGTACAGCCTTTTACCTCCATGAGATATTTCTTTGCACCCTTTTCCATGTAAAAATCTATTCTGGAATTTCCATACACATACTCCGGCTTTACATAATCATACTCCTGTTTCTCAAGCCATTCCCATACCACCTTATTCGGTGCCTGACTATCAATATTTACCCAACCGGACCCTTTTTTGTATACCGATATCAGATCATACTTTGTTTTACGGGCCTCATTGTCCGACCTTTGAATACCAACGGTATTTCCCGGCAGCAAAAGCTCCCGACACCGCCCCGTATTTTTTACGTGTACCGTTTCCATCCTGTCTGCGACCTCCACATAGGCGATAAATCTGTTAGGTCTGTTGATAAATTTGCCTTCCACAATATTTTCATACTTCATAATATATACCTTCCTCAGATATCCTATTTACAGTACACTCAGACAATTCCCGGAAAACTGTCGGTGTCAAACATACAATTTATAGTGCCATTATAGAGCAATCCATCTATTTCAACAACCAAGGAATCCCATACCGCCTAAAATATTAAGTACTGTCGATTTACCGGCACCAGACTGTCCCAGTATGACTACAAATTCGCCTTCTTCTATTTTAAAGTCAATATGGTTGACTGCATATAAAAGAGCATCACCGCTTCCATATGTCTTTACAATATCCTTAAACTCAACAATTGTTTTGCTCATAGCTCCTCCTAATCTTATGTCTTCTATCATAATTTCTATTTGAGACAACGCAATTTTAACACCTTATATTATTAGTGTTACATTGTAGTTAGTCCCTCTGGGTGACAGACCAAAAAATGTGAATCGGTGACAAATTTGTCACTGAAATTGCAATTCTGCACAAAAAAAGCGGTAATGAAACAATCTTCATTACCGCTAAAAATGAGCGGCTCCTATAGGAATCGAACCTACAATAGAGTCTTAGGAGCTCGAGATACCACTGTAAATACATACAATGATTAGTCAACCTAAGTCAAGGAAATCCTTGGTTTTCCTAACTATTCTGTTACTCCCTGTCAAAATAAGAAAACCTGTTTTCATCTCTGTAAAGCACCTTTCGGTGCTCGTACGGTGCTCGGAGCACCCGGAGGATATAACCATTCCGTTCCATCGAGTTCACTCAGTTGGCCACCATTACGATTCAGCTTCGTAACAATGATCACTTGGTTTTCTTATTAGATTAACTATATTATAACGTGCTGTAGGTCGGATGTCGATGATTTTTTGACCATATTTTACTCGGATTTACTTACTGCTACTTCTAGATAAAAAGATGGAAGCAGTTGCTCCGTACTTCCCCATTTTACTGATTCAGCCATACATCATTTTTGCTCATACTATTTTCTCCATATTATTTTTCAAACTCTGGTTTCCAGTTTGCAAACTGTACAAGCTGTTCATCCGTGCGGTGATAATATCTTTCATTCTTGTCCAGCTTTGCAATCTGTTCCATTTCTTCATCTGTTAATGCAAAATCAAAGATATCCATATTGTCCTTAATGTGTTCTGCATTTTTACTTCCAGGAATTACAACAAATCCCATCTGAGTATGCCAACGGAGAATAACCTGTGCAGGTGTTTTTCCATATTTTTTGCCAAGTCCTGCAAATACCAACTCATTCATTAATGCTGTATCTCCATGTCCCAGCGGATACCAGCTCATAAGCTTAATTCCATATTTGTCTAAAGTTACACGAAGTTCTTTCTGTGTGAAATATGGATGTGCTTCCACCTGAATAAACTGAGGTACAATTTCCCACTTTGTTTCCAACTCTTCCATATATTTTCCTTCAAAATTCGAGATACCAATGGATTTTGCTTTGCCCTCTCTATACGCTTTTTCAAGCATTCTGTATCCGGCAAGCCAGTTGCCTGCAGGCTGGTGTATATAAAGTAAATCCACATAATCAACACCAAGTCTTTCTAGAGTTTCTTCTACAGTATTCTCATTTTCATATTCACTAGCCCATATTTTTGTTGATAGAAATATATTTTTTCTGTCAATTCCACTATCCTTGATTGCTCTTCCAACTGCACGCTCATTAAAATAACTCTGCGCCGTATCGATTGCACGGTATCCAACTTTAAGCGCATCGAGTACGCATCTTTCACATTCTTCCTTTGTAACCTGATATACGCCGTATCCGAGGATCGGCATCTTAACTCCATTGTTCAATGTAACGTATTCCATTTGCAATTCCTCCTTCTTGAAACATCAGCCCATTTCATTTTATCTGTCCTTATTATAAAGAAAACGAGACCTGATAAGAAGTCTCGTTTTGTTATGCAGTATAAACCTTTAGGTTTGCGCTTATACACACATCCTTATTTGATCTGCCGAATAGCCTTTATCAATCGCTTGACCTTATCCGACGGGGTTTTCGAGTGAAGTATTCCAAACGGCATGGCGTAATCCCATTCCACCGGAATAATTTTGATCAACGGATGAACACTTTCCCAGCTTTTGAACGCAAGAAGAACCTCATTCTCATTCTCACACCGGTTAAACGCTTCCACATTATACAGATCAAAATCTACGATGTTGATTTCCGGATGATTCCTGATCATATCATCTCTTAACCGATCTCCGTAATAACTCCAGCCTCTTTGCATGAGCATGAAATTTTCTCCCGCCAGATCATCCAATGTAATCTTTTTCTTTTCCGCCAGCCTATGATGAATCGATACCGCTACACAAAACGGTTCTCTTGAGATCTCAGTGCCGTCGCATCCTCTGAGTTTTAACATTGTTTCATCAAATATTCCGGCTACAACATCGATATTCTGCCCCAGATTTGCCAATATCTCTCTTGCATTCTCCAAGGTATTTTCAAATGTGATCAGCTTAAACTTCATATCCGGATATAGATTCTGGATCTGTGGCCACAGATCCACAAATACCTGTGGCGGCGTCATCGGCGAGATTCCGACGCGGATCACATCGTCCGATACCTGCATTGCCTCTTTCGCCCGCTGCACCGACTCCTTGCAATACCCGATAATATATTTTGCGTCATTGTAGATCAACTGTCCGGCTTCCGTTACCACAAGCCCTCTGTGCGTCCTGTCAAAAAGCTTCATATCAAGACTTGCCTCAAGCGAATTGATCTGTTTGATGACCGCCGGAGCCGATATATACAACTGTTCCGCTGCCTTGCTGAAACTTCCCGCCTCAACAACGCACAAAAACGTATCCAACTGCGGATTATACATCATGTTCGTTTCCTCCTACAATGAATTTAACACTCCCTGGATTCCGTCACGCTCGTAGATTCCCTTATAATAGGCAACTTCCTCCTCGATCAGCTGATCGATCACCTGCATGCCGAGAAGTTCCACCGGAGCTTTATCATCCGTCAAAATATAATCGCCTTTTCCATATGGAGTGCTATCCGCGTATACCGTCTCCATCATGTTTCTTAAATCAGCATTTGTGATCTGCTTTGTATTTGCCTGCAGATTCTCCATGAACGACGGATTGTTCGATGCAAAAAGCTCGCGGTTCGTCGTATTCGCCACATCAACCGTATACTCCGCGTCAAACACCTGACCGATCGTATCGGAGAGATACTGATTGATGTTGCCATCTCCGCTGCCGCGCATGTTCATATTTACGACCATCACGCCGTCCTCGTTCAGATGATCCTTAACCAGTGTAAAAAATTCAACGGATGACATCTGGAAAGGAATCGTGATATCCTGATAGGCATCCACCATGATCACATCGTATTTCTTATCCATCGCATTCAGATAAGCTCTGCCGTCATAGGTCGTGACCGGCACATCCTCGGAGAGTGAGAAATACTTGCGCGAAAGCTGCGTGATCTTCTCATCGATCTCCACACCTTCCACGTTCATATCCCCGAGATACTTCCGGCACTGTGTCGCATACGTTCCCGTTCCCATTCCAAGGATCAGCACATCCATATCCGATGGCTTCTTATCCGCCAGCATGAGCGGTGCCGCCATCGCGTAATCATAATACATGCCTGTCAGCCTGTCCTGCTTCATATAGACCGACTGCACACCAAAAAGCACGTTGGTCGACAGTCTTACCGACGTGTCATCTTCCGATACCTGCAGATAATTGTAGACCGATTCACCCTCATAGGTGAGATCCTTCTCCCAGAATGCAAACGAATCCGAGTAACCAAGACCGCAACACAGTGCAAAGATTACCACCGATACGATCACTTTCTTTTTGCCTGCGCGGACATTGACAAAATACACGATTGCCAGAACCAGTAGAATTCCCGAGAAGATCAGAAACGTGATAGACGTTCCGACCGCCGGAATCGTCACGAAGGTCGGCACAAACGTACCAATGATACTTCCGATCGTGTTGAATGCCCCGAGTGTACCGACTGTCTTACCGTTATCATCCAGACTGTCCACCGCATATTTTACAAGCGACGGTGTCACGGTTCCCAGTAAGAAAAGAGGAAATACAAAGATGACCATACATGCTGCAAACGCTGCAATGATCAAAAAATTATTACTCACCGTAAAAATCAAAAGTGCCGAGATTCCGAGCACGATATATTTGCCCGCCACCGGGATCAGAGCGATCCAGATCGCAGCGATCAGGATTCTCGTGTACAGGCGGTCCGGATTCGGCGACTTGTCCGCACTTCTTCCTCCGTAAATATTGCCGAGCGCCATCGCGATCATGATGGTTCCGATAATGATCGTCCAGACGATCTGCGACGAACTGAAATACGGTGCCAACAGACGGCTCGCTCCCAACTCTACTGCCATAACGGACATTCCCGCAAAAAACTCCGTCAGATACAAAAATAACTTATTCTTTAAAATTACGGTCTGTTTCATATTGCCTCCCTGCTTTAAGCTGTTACGTTTATATTACAACTTAAGGTAGGGGCCAAGTCAATACTTTTCTTTTCGAGACGCTTTTGGGCTTCTTTCTTCTCTTTGATGCGTTTTTGCTTATGCATCTCTAAGATTTTTTTCTCCCACGTATCTCTCTTTTCCTTGTCCAGCTTCGTTTTTTCGCGCGACTCATCCCCGTTATCGTCTTCCGTGATCGCCCAGCCGCTCACACTGCCATCCGCATTGATGATCGTTCCTGCCGCTTTCACTTTTGCATAACTTAGTGCTGCTTCCGACACCCAACTGTTTCCAACTTTTACTGCCATGTTTTCCCTCCTGTTATACTCTTACTGAATGTACAGATATTCGTATCATACACATTTGCGACACTTTCCTGCATCTGTGCCTTTTTTCGTGCTGCCTCCCGCTGCGCCTTCATCAGTTCCTTCATTCTCTTATGCCGCTTGATCCACCAGGAGTCTTCCTTCTTTTGTGACTTCTTCGAGCTCTCCGTATTCATTGGGATTCCATCCCCATGATGTTCCTCGATCAATGCACCAAATTTCTCTATGAGAAGACAGGATGTCTGAAACGGAAAATGCACCGAACGGTTTTCGATCGTATAGCCGAGTACCCATGCTTCATAAGAATCGTAATGCTATCTTAAGTAGTACTTATGCTGCCTGTTGTATTGCCTGATTTTGTCTTACAATGTCTCCCAACAGTTTCTTCGGATCATATTCTGAGTCTTTTGCGTCCTCTGTGACTGATTTTGGTCTCTCCGGTATGCTTGCCCGAACTGCAGGCTACCAATCCTAATCCGCTTAACTTCTGGATTTCCTTTACATTGTCAAATCTTGATATGTTCCCCATCTCTGCAAGTATCCCAGACAGGATGTTTTCACCGATTCCTGATATTGCCAGAATGTTCTTTGCATATGGAATCTCATTGCATCTTTGGTTTAACTGGTTTTCTATATCTGAAAGCTGCTCATCAAGCTCGATAATCCGGCTGACGAACCACTTAACAGCCTGTCTGCCGGCATCCGCTCCATCCTTGATCCCTACGCTTTTCCTTACGTATTCCAGAATAGATGATGCATTGGCATAGCCTCGTCCACGAAGCTTCGCCTCATGCCATATCTGTTTCTTATCATTTGCAGCTGCAAGCTTAGTGCTCCAGTCTAAACATGCTTTCAAAGCCCTCTGCCGTATTACTAAAGCAAAAAGCGGACTTACTGAGCTCTCTTCCTCTGGTATCAATTGCCCTCACATAATGGGTCTCGCTGCCAATATCGCATCCTAATATCAGCATGTCATCACTGACGAATGAAAGCTTATCGTTTTTGTCAAACTTACCTTTGGTTTCCAACTCATGCAAGTAGATGCTTTTAACTCTGCCTTAATAGCATCAGCTTTTGCAATAATCTCCTGCTTCCTCTATATTTATGTATTATTATAATACATTTTTTCATTCATAACATCTACCAACTTGACCTTGCAAATCCGCAATTTGAAATTACTT
>OGRL01001517.1_pt1 | contig 17226 bp, 18 predicted proteins | sample 1553481 | NCBI WGS metagenome assembly OGRL01 (sample SAMEA2580036, study PRJEB22360) | human gut metagenome
GGCGATGATCGATATAGAGAACAAAAGACTGGCATGGGAAGATGCCCGGAAGAATTTGCAAACTCAATATCTGAATGCTGGAACGACCAGATCCAGAAGTCCCATATGCCGAATCCTCTGAATCACCGGAACTGGATTTACCACCTGCGGTTTTACCTCTCCATCTGAAAAACTCTCTCCCGAAGTGCCATCACCAAAATCTCCGGATTCTTCCTTCTTTGAAGCCTCTTTGGCTTCCTGGCTCTTCTGTGCCGCAGAATTCATTTCGGAATCATAATTTTCCAGTGTATTCCCTGCTTCCGCCTGTTTTCCATCTTTCTCTGCCTGCTTCACTTTCTGCTCTTTTTTCTTATATCGCTTCACAAGTGTCTGTACTCCCTGACTTCCAAGCGTATCTTTCATATAAGTGACTGCCTGCTGGTAAAAGACTTCGCCATCTTCATCTGTTGCCAGACGATATCCACTGAAACCACCCTGCCTGAGTTTCAGCTTCTGACTGTTCTGTTTCAGTATCGGTTTCATATAAGACTCAAAGTTATCATAAACTGCTGCCAGATTCAGATCTGTTCCTCCCTGTGTTCCATCCAGAAAAAACAGATCATAATTTTTCAGAAGAAAACGATCATACTGTCCAAACAGAGAATAAAGTCCAATATCCATACTGTTCAGAATCTGTGTTCTCGCTGCCGCTGCCTGCACAGATTGAATGCTCGTTGCAACCAGTGATAGCAGGAGACTTAAGATCAGCGCCAGAAAAACAGTAATACTGCCCTTTTTCTCCATCGGCTCTCTCCTTTCTTCATCAAATTGAATTACTCTGTTTTGTGATTTTACTTAAGATTGCCTGTACCAGATTTGTCAGCTGCTCTTTAAAAATAATGACAAGGCTGATCAACACCACCAGGATCAGAATAATCTCCACAACCCCTACTGCATCTTCTTCGTATACAAATTCTTTTGCTGTTTGCAGATAATCCCGCATTGTTTTACCTCCTCGTTTTTTATACAATCATCCATAGAACGACAAAAATGCAGGTATCATGATGATCGCCATCACCACCGCAAGCATCATGATCATTGGAACAAGCAACTTTGTTGCTGCTGTTTCCCCCATTACCCTTGCCTTTCTTTTTCTTTCATCCCATGCTTCCAGAGCTTCTTTTTCCAGAAGATCTGCCATCCTGTGTCCGCCTTTCTGGAGATTCTGAATCAGGATCGTAGAAAATGTTTTATATTTCATCTGTCCACACCGCTCTCCAAACCTTCGGTAAGCTTCCAGTTCTGCCACACCACTGTCCATTTCATGGCAGGTCGTCGTCACGGCTTCATATGCATATCGTCCTTCTTTCGGACAATTTCTCAGATAATCTGAACTGATCTTCTGAAATGCTCTGCGAACCGTCATACCTGCCTGGATCAGAAGTGTAAACTTCATGATCAGCGACGGATAATCCATCAGAAGCTGTTCTGCCCGTTTTGCCATCTCTTCCTGCTGTTCTCTCGCTTTTTTTAACATCAGCACGACTGCCGCAAACAGGGCCAGTGCTGCCAGAAGTGTTCCAGTACTCTCCCCGGGTTTCTGCCACTTAAGTGTCTGGCCATCCCAGGAATCCGGCAGATAATAATAATCCGGATCCTGTTTTTCCCTGTTATACTGTTCAATCACTTCTTTCAGCTCTTTCTGTCTTATTTCTTCCGGCGACTGCTTCACTTGTGCATTTTCCGCTTCCGTTTCTTCTGTCTCTTTTTCCGGAATCTGAACAGCAACTTTCTCCGGCTTCCCATCACCTACGGAAACCTGCAGTTCCTCCGTATATGCCCCATCCTCACTCTTCTCGATTCTGTGGCCTTTCTGATAAATTTCACTGTTTCCATTTGTCAGTGTCATCGCCATTCCTGCCAGATTTCCACAGACGGCAACGATCAGAAACAAACGGAGGCTTTCTTTATCAGCAATACCATCCAGCCTGAGCCACCCTGCTTTCCAGACTAGCACAGTGCCAAACGCTGTCATAAAAATAATAAAATGTACCCACATACTGCTTTCTCCTACACTTCAATATCAACAATTCTGCGCCCAAGCCAGTAAGATAACACATAAATCCCCAGACAAAGTGTCATCGCACACATTCCAAAAAGATTTCCATACAGTACGCTTAAGAATCCCGGAGAGGTCAGTTTCAGGTAGAGAATGATTCCGGCCGGCATCAGACTCATGATCATCTGTTCTGCTTTCTTCGCCGCCAGCGTTGTCTCAATTTCTTTACGGACATCGATCTTGTCTCCAAGCATCCGCGCAGAAGTCTGTATGATCCGATTCATATCTCCACCGGTTCTCTTGGCGGTGTAAAATACTGCAGCAAAATTTTCCACATCTTCAATACCACTCCTGTCTCCAAGGCTCAGTAAAAGTTCCTCAACCGGAACACTGACTCTGAGCTGTGTTTCTATGTAATGAAACTCCTTCACGATATCTGTCTCTTTCGGATACAGTCTCTCCAGGTCCCTGGAACATGCTACCACTGCATTTTCGACAGAGTAACCAGCCTGTACAGCTACGCTTAATGCATTCAGTGCATCCTTGAACTGATAATTCAGTTTCCTTTTTCGTTCTCTGATCAATCCTTTCTTTTTCAGTCTCATAAACAGGACAGTAACAGGAACTGTCAGCAGCATCAGCCACCAGTTTTGATAAAACAGATAATCCATTGCTCCACAGAGCAGAATGCTCTGTATCAGATATTTCAGAATCTCTGTTTTTGAAAAATGATATTCCGCATAATTCTGTTTCATATAGTCACCCCTGCCCGTATCAGTTTTTCCCGGTTCAGAAGGGACGCAATCTGCACCAGCCCTTTTCCCTCCTGCCACTGATATAATGTCCGGGTTTTTATTTCATGATCTTCGAATCCACAGATTTCTGTTATCTCCAGTACTTTCCGGCTTTTATCCCGCATTCTTCCCAGATGGATTAGTATATCCACTCCTGAGGCAATCTGACGTCGAATCGCTTCCAGCGGAAGATCTACTCCCATCAAAGTCATTGTTTCCAGACGAGAGAGCATATCCTCGGCCGAATTGGCATGTGCCGTACTCAAACTGCCTTCATGACCGGTATTCAGTGCCTGTAGCATATCTACCGCCTCGCCTCCGCGAACTTCACCCACAACAATACGGTCCGGTCGCATACGAAGAGCGGTCTTGATCAGATCACGTATCGTAACTGATGTTGCACCTTCTGTATTTGCCATCTTTGCCTCTAGCCGTACCAGATTCTCAATACCCTGAATCTTCAGTTCGGCATTGTCTTCAATAGTGATCAGTCTCTCGTCACTGGGTATAAAATTGGACAGTGCTCCAAGAAACGTTGTTTTTCCACTTCCTGTTCCTCCGCCAATGACCATGGAATATCTTGCCCTGACCAGTGTTTTCAGAAATTCCGCACATTCCGCAGGCAGACTTCCAAGCGCGATCAGTTTTTCCATGGTGATCGGTGTATCCGGAAAACGGCGGATCGTCAGTATCGGACCATTCAATGCAACCGGGCGGACCACCGCATTCACTCTGGCTCCGTTCTCCAGACGGGCATCCACAATAGGCATTGATTCGTTGACCACCCGGTTGCATTTTCCGACGATCTGCTGGATCACATCTTCCAGCTTTTCTCCGGAAGTAAAGGTCTTTTCCCAACGGGAAAGCTTTCCGGCCCGTTCCACAAATATTGCATCCGGACCATTCACCATGATCTCTGTCACCGTTTCGTCCTCGATCAGTTCCTGCAGCACATCCAGTTTTCTTACAGAATGAAACAATTCCTGACGGAGCTGTACTTTTTCCTTCAGAGAAAGGCAGGAATCCCGCATCCTCTCCAGAATCAGTGTATCAATTTCTTCCAGGATCTCTTCATCGGTCAGTTCTCTTGCAAGATCCAGTTTTTCCATCAGAAGCATTCTCAGTGACTGAAAAGTTTCTCTGCTCATACCTCATCCTTTCCGAGCAGTTCTCTGACAAAATCGCCAAGCGTTCCCCAGATCAGCTGCTCTGCGCGAAACGGCTCTGCCAGGACTTCCTGTCCATACGGCAGATTCAGTTTTACCATACGGCTCAAAATCTGCGGATAATCCCGCACACTCAGAAGTTCTTCAAACTGTGCCAGTTTACTCCGTGACATTTTGTCTGTTTTTATCGGAGTATAAACCGTAGTACACATGTCCAGCATCTGAAAAACCTCCTCGATCCCGTTTCCTATATCAAGTACAATCGTCTCATAAGAACTGTGGAGAATGATTTCCTGCAAAAGATGTTCCCAATCCTGCCAGGAAGTTCCTCTGATATCCTCCGGTGACTGCACAGGTGGAATAAAATCCACGTTTCCCATACTCTCTGCCATTCCATTCATCTTAACTGCAATCCCTGTACTTCCCTGTTTTACAAAATACAGAAGATCACTGAGTGTATGTAAAAATTTTTTCTGCATCAGTTCTTCAAACCCGGCATACTCTTCCAGATTCAGATAAAGGACACTTTTTTCCCTGCCCAATATCTGCGCCAGTGTCAGTGCAAAGCAAGTCTGAAGGCAGCCTCCCAGCGGCGAATATACTCCCAGTATCTCCGTCGTCTTCTTTAATACTGGCAGCTGCGCCGGAAGAATTGCCTTCTCCGCACCATAACAGGCCATCACTTCGCGTACTACATCTGATGATGCCTGATATTTATACACACCAGTATACTTCTCCAGTTCCTTTGGCTTACTTCCCTCTGTCAGGATCACGATCTTACCAATATCCAGTTCTCCTACTTCCCGGCACATTGCCTCCGAAGAAATCAACAGCAACTCTACGGGGTTCTTCTTCACATACGCCACCAGACTTTCCACACTGGTAAAAGCCTGGATTTCAAAAGGGATATTTTTCTTCTGATTCAGATAGTCCATAAAGTTGCAGGCATACTCTGCCTCCAGATCACAGACTGCAAAAATTTGTTTTTTCAATACATACCTCCTGCATACAGCATCACACTCATAAAGACAGGAACCGTGAAATGAATATTTTCCCACGCAGTCCCATTTCGGTAATAAGCTTTCCGTTCGCCTGTCCGGATATACGTTTTCATATATTTGACCAAATATTGGATTCGCTGGCTGAAACCGCCGCACAAGATCAGAATGGCCAGTGAAAGCAGCCCTCCTGTCAGAAATGCATACCAGATACACCACAGAATATGTACTGGTCCCATAATTCCTCCCAGTACACAAAAAAGTTTGATATCTCCCGAACCAAGCATTCGGAAATAAAACAGCCATCCGAGAACCACCAGTGGAATTCCTGTACCTGAAATAAAAAATGCCGTTCCATTCCATCCTCCACGCCACAGATCATATACGAACCCGATCAGCATCGAAAAAAGGATCCAGCTGTTTTTTATTTTCATCTGATACAGATCCATTAAAACAGCAACTCCGGTGATCGTCAGAAGCAGTATCCTGCCACCAATAACACCAATCACACTCCTTTCTGTATACAATTATCTCAATTATAAAAAAGGGATTTCCGTCTGAACCGACGGTTATGAATACCAGAAGATCTCTGGTGAGTTTTATTATAGAACGGACCGTGCCGTTTTGTAAAGAAGATTCGTTCGCCAAATTCTCTGTATTTCCGACATTTATGCACCGGACTTGCGGTTGCACAATCCGCCTCTGTTCGGTATAATAAAAAGCAACAGCAAAAGGGAGGCTTTATCTTCATCATGGAAAAAAACATCAAAAAAATCGAAGATATGTCGCTGAATGCCTGGCCATCTCACAAAATGGAGCTTTACGATGGCTGGATCCTGCGATTTTCTTATTTCTATACACATCGTACCAACAGTGTGGAACAATTTGGAAACTCTACGCTTCCATGGCGTGAAAAGGTTGCCTACTGCGAAGATGTTTACAAACGTCTGGGATCTCCTGCTATCTTTAAGATCAGTCCGCTGGTATCTCCGGATTTTGATTATACTCTCGAAAACCGCGGTTATGAGATCCAGCATGTAACTGAAGTCATGACGCTTCAGCTGAGTGATGCACGTCTGGATGCGCCATATTCTGCCGTAACGATCACGGATGAGATTCCGGATATCTGGATCACAAGTCTTTTTGATCTGAAAGGAATGACAAACCCGATCCACCGGGCCGTTGTTCCTTCTATGTATCGTGCCATTCCCAAAGAAACGATCTGTGCTTCCATCTGGAAAGAGGGGAAGATCATCGCTACAGGACTTGGTATCCTTGACCGTGACTACATCGGAATCTACGCGATCCATGTAAAGGAAAAATATCGCGGACAGGGATTTGCACGCCAGATCTGTACTGCACTTCTCACGGAGGGCATGAAAAAAGGTGCTGAAAATGCCTATCTTCAGGTCGTTCAGGGAAATACCGCTGCCAAACGACTGTATGCATCTCTTGGCTTTACTGATTTTTATACGTATTGGTTCCGTGTGCAGCCTAAAGCTGTAACACAGAAAGGAGTTTCATGAAAAAAATACTGGTGGTCTGTATCGGATCACTTTTTCTGATCACTTTATCCGGCTGCAGTCTGGGAGATATTGTTGATCGTTTCTCAGATTCAGAAGATACACAGATTCAGGACATCAATCCTGGAAGCACCCGTGTATATATGGATGAGATCCGGGGTACTCTTCAGTATTTTACCGGTAATCAGCTTACTCTTCTCAGCGGATCGGATAACTATGTCTTTGATATTTCCCAGGCAACTCTGGAATGTTCAGACGGAATGCTCTGTGGCGATGCTGTCAGCGTAATCTACGAAGGGCAGCTTGACAGTACGGATACAGGCGCTGTCCGCGTGCTCAAAGTTGTTGACGACTATCATGATACTTCCGAAGTAAAAGAAGGAACTACGCGTGGACAGGTTCAGAATCTGACCGCCAATTCCATTACGATCAGATCTAAAGGTGGAAAAACCGTTACTTTCCCGATCACAGGAACAGAACAATATTATCAGGGCGGCATCAAAGCCGGCAATTGGGTTTATCTTCACTATAAGGGAGATTTTGGTCCAGCTTCAGCCGATGATCCAAATGTACTTGATGGTTCTCAGATGAAAATCTACAGTGTTTCTGATATTGATCCGCTCAATGTGCCTGCACCCACTCCTACTCCTGCACCTCAGGAGGGAGTTGAGATCAAACCGGAAAACAAACTCCGGGCTGTGATCCAGAACATTCAGACAAATATCCTTCAGGTATCCCCAGAGAATACCACAAACATCCTGAATCTGGACATGTCTGCAATTCCCTGTTATTTCAGTGGTGGAATCGAATCCGGAGCACATGTAAATGTAATTTATACCGGAGACTTCAATGGAACAACCCTTGATGGACTCACAATCCTCGGTATCACCGGAGATATCCCGGAAAACTTAAGTGAACGCAATACCGGCTTCACTATTTCCGGAGAAATTACTGCATCCACTGCCAACACCATCACCCTTCTGACTTCTGATGGCGTGCGGATCACCTGCAATACAGAAAGTGCCTCTAATGAATCCACTGGCGGACTTCTTACCGGCAGTTCCGTGAAGGTCACTTTCAACCCGGCCGATTCCAGGCAGACCAATATCTATACTGCATTAAAAATAGAAGACCTGTGAGATGATTTCTCACAGGCCTTTTTTACATTATTTTCTACGGAATCTTTCCCGGATCTCACATTCTCCATCCTGCAGCCACTCCCGCACTTCCGGTCTATCTCCCAGGATCTGGCAAAAAGCTTCATATTCCTGGCAGATTCCTTTACCATGTGACACCATATAGGCACCGGCATCGCTGCCGGGTGCTACCTTTACCTTCTTTGCAAACGCAAGACGTACCAGGTTCTCTGCCTGTACAATGATCGGCCTGAGGACCTCATCATCATACCTCCCACATCCGAGCAGATTTCGTACTGTTACAAGTGTCGGAACCCATACAGTATCACTGTCAGCAAGCATGGACAGCGTTTCTTCATCCATATAATTGCCATGTTCCAGGCTGTCCACGCCGGCTGCGATCGCAGCCCTCGTTCCATATACACCATTCGTATGACTCATGACCGCAAATCCTTCCTCATGGGCAATATGTACCATTTCTTTTACTTCTTTGGCCTCCAGCGGTTCTCCTGTCACTTTGCCGTGATTCTTAAAATCCAGAAGTCCTGTCGTCATGATCTTGATGAAATCTGCACCTGATTCTTTTGCCTCCAGAACTCTCTGATGGAACTCTTTCAGATCATCAAATCCACGTCCCACAATGGAGCCATAATGCCCGTTTTTGTGAATAGCAAAAACAGGAGTACGGTAATCAATTCCATACTTCGGGGCAAGTCTGGATGCCAGCATTGCCACTCCATAAGGATCGCCACCATCTCTCACAAAAGAAACTCCTGATTCCTGATATGCGCACAGGCATTCCCGGACAGCTTGTTCGTTGGCTCCTTCTCTGTGCAGATTCACCGCAGCCCGATAGTTTATACCATTCATCAATGCATGTGCGTGACATTCTCCAAACATCTTCTCTTACCTCAGATCACTGTTTGAAGAAGTGACGGATCTCATCTTCTGATGCCTTGACAGATCCCTGTACAAAGAATGGTTTTCCACCGCCGCGTCCATTTAATGCCGCATTCATCTCTTTTGTAAACTGACGCAGATCACCATTCTGTTCTCCTATCGCATATTTGTAACTTCCATCTCCATTTGCAGAAAATACGGCGCAGCATCCGCTGCATTTCTGCATAACCGCATCTGCCATTCTGCGTACCTGATCAGCTTCCAGTCCCTCATGGAAAAGAAGCACGCTTCCTGCATCTTCCCAGTTCTTTGCCTCTACTGTACAGAGTTCATCAAACATGTGGTTCACCTGGCCTTTGAGACGGAAATTTTCATCCTGCAGACGTGCCACTGCTGCCGCGGTCTCTCCAATCTTTGCAGAAAGTTTCATGGATACCTGACGGTTTTGATCATTTACCATATTCAGATAATCCATCACTCTCTTTCCACAGATCATGGTCAGACGGATCCCCTCATGGAAGTTTTCTACTGTCAGGATCTTGACTGCGCCAATCTCACCAGTATGTGTCACATGTGTTCCGCAACATGCACAGAGGTCGGAGCCCGGAAAACGTACCAGGCGCACCTGTCCGGTCAGTTCCTTCTTGCTTCTGTAATCCAGTTTGTCCAGTTCTTCTCTGGATGGGTAAGTAATCTCTACTTCACTGTTTTCCCAGATCTTACGGTTCGTCTCTACCTCAATTTCAGCAAGCTGTGCCTCACTCAGTACGCCGCTTAAATCTACTGTGATCACATCACTGCTCATATGGAATCCGACATTGTCGTATCCGTAAGCTTCATGTACAAGCCCGCTGACAATATGTTCACCGGAATGCTGCTGCATCAGGTCAAATCTTCTGTGCCAGTCAATCTTTCCGGTAACATCACTGCCTGCTTCAATCGCTTCTTTTGTATAATGGATGATCTCTCCATCTTTTTCATGTACTTCCAGAACTTCCACATCATTCAGTATACCCAGATCATATGGCTGTCCGCCACCTTCCGGATAAAAAGCTGTCTGGTCCAGAATGATCTCATAACCTTTTTTTCCTTCTCTGCATTCCAGAACTTTTGCGGTAAATTCTTTTGTATATACATCTTCATAATATAATTTTCTTGTCTCACTCATTGCTGTAATATCCTTCTTTCTTATGTTTTAAGAAATGATTTGTTTCTGTCTTTTCTGCACTTTAGTATACCACAGCTTCACTTTCCTGAACAGAAAAATACTGCTTTCAAAAACGAAAAAAGACAGGCGAGCATAACGCATCGTCTGCCTTCTCTCATATATTTTAATTAAAAGGTAAGGGTGTATTTTTCAACGCTTATCTGAGCTTTTCCATCTGCTGCAAAGCTGATATTATCTGCTTTCTGAGGAGTAAACAATACCATTGTTGCAGTCTGACTTCCGTCATTGATAAAAATCTCTACGCTGAATCTGTCCATGAGGATTCTCAAAGTCACTTCACCGTCTGCCGGTTTTACCTGAATATCTCTTGTATGAAGGATGTCATACATATATCCACTGCGGCTGCGGTCAAGAGAGAGAACTTCTCTTACCGGATCATAAGTGATCGTAGAATCATAGGTTTCATCAGCAGCAAGCTTAATGGTGAACTTTTTGAACTCATCTGTTACCTTCAGCTTCACTGTCATATCAAGCACACGTCCGTCTACACCATTCAGAACAGTTTCATCGGAGATTTCCACATCCTCATAGTGAACATGTTCTCCACGATAATTTTCAATCTCACGAACCGGCTGCTGAATGAGTTTTCCATTACGGTAATTGATTTCCCTCGGAACTGTCATCTGCCCGAAATATTTCACACCATCCGGAACAAATTTGGAATTCGGCCATGCCTGCATCCACGCGATCATCACGCGTCGGCCATCCGGTGTCAGCATACTCTGCGGAGCATAGAAATCAATTCCACTGTCAAGCGGCTGCACATCCTCTCTGATAAACTGATGTGTCTTTTTGTCATAAGTTCCTGTCAGATAAATGACACTGTGACCTACGTGGAACTTCAGACCATCCGGCATCATCGCCATCGGGCTTACGACCAGGACATGCTTTCCATCTACTTCATAGAAATCCGGACATTCCCACATTTTTCCAAGTTTTTCATCACTGTGGTCAAGTACGCATACATACTGCCACTGAAATGCATCTGTACTTCTGAAAAGAAGGATCCGGCCGTTTCCATCGTCCATCATATTTGCAACAACTGCATAATAAAATCCATCCTCATCTTTCCAGATCTTAGGATCGCGGAAATCGACTTTACTTCCTCCTGCCGGAACATCTTCTCCGGTAATGACCGGATTCTTTTCATATTTCTTATAATTTTTTCCATCTCCAACAGCCACTGCCTGTGTCTGAATATCCCTTGCCGTTCCATCTTCAAGCGTCTCCTGATCTACAGCAGTATAAATCAGCAGCTGTCTGCCGTCGTCCAGTTCTATTGCACTTCCTGAAAAACATCCTATCTTATCATAATCTTCATCCGGTGCCAGAGCTGCCGGAAGATATTCCCAGTGAAGCAGATCTTTACTTACCACATGGCCCCAGTGCATACTGTTCCAATGTGTATCATATGGATTATACTGGTAAAACAAATGATACTCTCCCTGATAGCAGGAAAAACCATTTGGATCATTCATCCATCCAACATATGGACTCACATGAAAAGCCGGTCGATCCTCTGCTTTTATCTGCAGCCCCTGTTCAGCTTCATATTTTCTAGCCTTTTCTAACATCTCACTCATGAAAATTCTCCTGTTGTTTGTATCGTTATTTTTCTTCACTCAACGACTTCTGATACTCATCAAAGTATTTCTGTTTAATTGAAATATAATCAGAAAGTCCATACTGTTCCATTTTCTTCAGATAAGAATCCCACTCTTTTTCAATTCCGCCATTCAGGATCCAGTCTGCTTTCTTCTGTTCTGCATATTTTTTGATATCTGTATCATACTGAGATACTTTATTGGTATCATCAATGCTCATGAATACGTTTGGATAAACATATTTACTGTTCATATCCTGTAAATAAGTTTCATGCATATTGTCCAGACGCCATTTTGCATCCTCTGGCTGTGTTACATAGACGTCATAATATTCATTCAGAACTGCAAGAGGACCATTTACAGATTGTGCTTCACGTACTTCTACCGGAGACTGATCCCCCAGATCCATGTGTTTCAGCATTTCTCCACCATCTTTATTGGTAGACAGTTCAAAAATGTTAAAGGAATCCTTCTCTCCATAAGTTCCCCAGTTATTCTGCGGTGACTGAAGTGGTGCATACATCTGATCGATCCATGCAGCAGCAAGTGCTGTGTTACGGCAGCTGGATGTAAGAACACATCTTCCACGATCATATCCACTTGTTTCACTGTTATTCTGTCTTGTAATGTTCCGCATACCATCTGGTCCTGTCAGAGCCGGCAGCATAACATAATCTTCATTATTATCAATATTGGCGATATCCCATGTAAAGCAGAGACCATAGCGGTGATTCTTTCCTTTGGCGACATAAGTAGACCACTCTTGTGTAAATGCTTCCGGGTCGACCAGATCCTCTGTTACAAGTTTATGTAACCACTCAATTCCTTCTTTGTATCCTTCCTGAACGGTTGTATAAATAACTTTTCCTTCGTCCGTTACAGCGAAATGATCTCCTGTATCTCCATAGCCTTCTCCAAATCCATTGAGCAGAATTGCCGGATCCTGGTCACCATTATTGATGATAAATGACATTGGAATCACAGCACCTTCAATCGAAAATTCTTTTTCAAGCTCATCTGCATGATCACGGAATTGAATCAATACCTGTTCCAGTTCATCTGTTGTTGTCGGAATCTCGAGTCCTAGATAATCCAACCATTTTTTATTAATATACGGAATATCTCCGATTGCCTGAATGGCTTCTTTCCCAGAACCAAGCTGTTCAATCCATGGGAAGGAATAAATATGTCCATCTGGTGCGGTGCACATTGTCCTGTATTCTGGATATTTTTCAAACACTGCCTGTAAATTCGGCATATATTTATCTATCAGATTTTCCAGCGGAATGATAATCCCCTGTTTTGCATAACGCAGCAGATCATAATCACTCATTCCGGCATTGAATAATCCATCTGGCAGATTTCCAAATTGTGCAAGCGCCAGATTCTTCTTATCAGAGAACTGATCCGATACAAAACAAGTCCAGTCAATATGAACATTGGTCTGCTCTTCCATTCGCTGAAAAATTACTCGTTCATTCGGATCCTGTGTTGATGTAGCCGGTGCACTTGTAATAAAGGAAAGCTCTGCAGTTTCCTTTAATGGAAACTGCACCTCCGATACAGGTGTACCCGGATCAATTTCAGCCTCAAGCTGCTGCTTTTTTCCACATCCTGCAACTCCCACCATCATCGTCAGGGACAGTACAATTGCAAGCAATGCATTTACTTTTCTTTTCTTCATATCTGTATCGTTCCTTTCTTATTAGCCTTTTACCGATCCGACCATAATTCCTTCATCAAAGTATTTCTGGAAGAATGGGTACATTACTAACAGTGGTAAACTTGATACTACGATCGTTGCATATTTCAGCTGTTCTGCTACTTTTGCCATTTCTGCTGTACTCTGAATATCAGCGATCATTCCAGGCTGTGGTGTATTCTGTACCAGGATGGAACGGAGTACCAGCTGTAATGGCTGAAGATTTGCATCATTCAGATAAATCATTGCATCGAAATAACTGTTCCACATTCCAACAAAAGACCAGAGTGCCAGTACTGCGATGATTGGCTTACATACCGGAAGCATGATTTTAAAGAAATGCTGGATCTCATTTGCACCGTCAATCGCAGATGCTTCTCTTAATTCTGTCGGGATTGACTGATAATAAGTTCTGGCAAGAATCATATTCCATACATTAAATGCTCCTGGAATCAGGATTGCCCACACTGTATTAACCATGTGCAGCTGATTGATCAGGATAAATGTAGGAATCATTCCACCACCAAAGAACATTGTGATCAGGAAAATAACATTGAAAAAGTCTCTTCCTACAAATTCCTTCTTTGACAGTGGATACGCAGCCAGTAATGTCACAAAAACAGAAATTACTGCAAATGCAAGTGAATACAGGAAGGAATTCAAAAATCCACGCCAGATCATTTCGTTCTCTAATACTCTTCGATATGCGTCTAATGTCCAGTCCTTGGTGTTAAAACTCAATCCCTGGTTATTCAAAACAGTAGGATCCATAAAGGATGCGAGTACTACATAAATAATCGGTATCGCTATAGAAAGGACGAATAAACCAAGAATAGTAAATCCGATTCCAAGGATTACTTTGTCTGTCCTTGAATATTTTCTCTTTTTTTTCTCCATCTCTTCTCCCTCTTTTCTATAATCCTTCTCCATCATTCAGTTTCTTAACAACCCAGTTCACAAAGATCAGCAAGATAACATTTACAACTGAATTGAAAAGACCTACCGCTGTCGAATATCCATAGTCTCCATTCAGAAGTCCAATACGGTATACATATGTAGACAGGATTTCTGATGCCGGAAGGTTCATATCTGTCTGTAAAGCATAAGCTTTTTCGAAACCAATACTCATGATATTTCCAGCCTGCAAAATAAACTGAATTACAATGATATTCTTAATTGCCGGCAATTCTACATACCAGATCTGCTGCAGAAGATTCGCTCCATCCATGAGGGCTGCTTCTTCCAGCTCCTTGCTGGCATTCGCCAGTGCTGCTGTGTACATGATAGATGCCCATCCTGCGGTCTGCCAGATTCCACTTGCAATGTAAATTGTCCGGAATGCAGAAGGCATTGTCATCCAGTTTGTACTGATTCCTAATACTTTATTCAGTGGGCCTACAGGAGATAAAAGCATACGAACCATACCACAAAGCACGATGACTGAAATAAAGTTTGGCATATAGATCAAAAGCTGCACTTTCTTCTTAATTCCGGTCTTACGAATACGATTCAGAAGCAATGCAAGAATGATTGGAACCGGAAATCCCCACAGTAATCCATAGATACTCAATTTCAACGTATTCATCAGATAGTTCATAAAATCTGGTGAAGATAAGAATCGTCTGAAATACTCAAGCCCTACCCAGGGACTACCAAGAACTCCTTTTATTACATTGTAATCTTCAAAAGCAATCAGAAGACCTCCCATCGGGAGATACTTAAAAATAATTGTCAGTAAAAGTCCTGGCATCAGGAAAAAAAGATATAACTGCCAGTTTTTCTTCACATAAGTCATCTTTTCTCTCCACGTTCGCTTGCTTACGGACTTTGCTTGATTTTGCATTCTTTTCATGCACTTCTTCCTCCATTCCATTGATTTTATGAGAACCGGTTACGTAACCGGTTATTTTATGATTTGATATTACTATATCCATTTCTTTCTGTCAACACTTTTGTATACTAAAATAACCGGTTACGTAATCAGTTATTTTATCGTTGCGTTTTTCCATCAAAATTGCTATACTGAAAAATATTATTAACCGTCAGCCATCATATTGAAGGAGATTCAACTTTTATGAGTAAAAAGAAACAGGTAACTTTTGCAGATATTGCGGAATACACCAATTTTTCAAAAACTACAATATCAAGATACTTCAATCATCCTGATTCTCTTACCTTGGAAAACCAGGAAAAGATTTCACAAGCTCTTGACACACTTGGATATAAAAAGAATAAGCTGGCAAAAGTTCTGGCAAATGGAAAAAGTGAATTTATTGGAATCATTGTTCCGAATCTTTACCTGCACTATTATTCTGAGATGCTGACACAATTCCTTTCCAGCTACCGTGATTATCATTATAAGTTTCTTGTTTTCGTCAGCGAACATGGCGCAGAAGAAGAACAACAGTATATTGAAGAACTTCTGTCTTATCAGATTGAAGGACTGATTGTTTTAAGTCACACTCTTCCATCTGAGAAACTCGCTTCCTACCAGATTCCTGTCATCGCAATTGAACGCGAAGCAGAACATATCAGCAGCGTCAATACTGACAACTATATGGGAGCACTTCAGGCTACTTCTCTGTTGATTCGAGATAAATGTGATATATTAATTCACATAAATGTCAATGTGAATAAATCCGCCCCGGCTTATGACCGAATCTGGGCCTTTCAGGCAACTTGTGAAGAATATCATGTGCCATATGATATAGATTTGAGTGTAAAAGGTGCTTCTTATCATGAGCTTTTGGATGTAATCCGAGAGATTTTCAATAAGATAGAATCAAAATACCCCGATCAAAAAAAAGGTATCTTTCTTGCGAACGATACCTATGCTAATATGTTTCTTAATTTAATTTTCCAAAAATACGGGACATTTCCTTCCACTTACGAGATTGTTGGATTTGACAATTCTCCGATTGCCAGCGAGGCAATCCTTCCGATCACAACCATCGGACAGCAGATCGATGTGATTGCAAAAACTGCCATGGATCTTCTGGTCCAGCAGATGGAGGAACAGAAAAAGCGTGTTCCCAAACCATTGGGTGAACCCATCCATAAACAGATTACACCTATATTAATTCGCCGCAATACAACAGAATAATTTATTTCTCATGTAAAAAGGCCGGGATCCTTTCGGATCCCGGCTATATATGGGGGGAGAATAAACAATGGAAGTTAACCTTCGATTGCGATGTAACCATCTTTTTCTTCAACGGCTTTCGGTGCTTTCTTCGGAACAGAAAGTTTCAGAATACCGTCTTCATATTTCGCATGGATATCTTCTTCACTGACTGCATCACCAACATAGAAGCTTCTGCTTAAAGTACCAGCATAACGTTCACGTCTGATGTAGTTGCCCTTCTTATCCTGTTCATCTTTATCAAGACCTTTGGCTGCTGACAGTGTCAGATAACCATCCTTCAGCTGAACCTTAATCTCGTCTTTCTTAAATCCCGGAAGATCCACATCCAGTTCATAACTGCCATCAGTTTCACGGATATCCGTTTTCATCATGTTCTGCGCATGTTTACCATAAAGCGGATTCTTCTTGCCCCAGAACTCATCTTTAAACGGGAAGTCCATCCAGTCATCATCAAATAAGTTTTCTCCAAAAATACTAGGCATCAACATAAGTCATCGCTCCTTTTCATGACAAACAAATCTATTTTTAAGTCTTTCGACTGTTACTTACTAATCTATTTTAAGGATACCGCCCGAAGCCTCCGGGCAGTATCACGAGTCTTTAACGATCATACATTACCTGACGGAAATGAATCAACTTCTCAATCATTCAATGGTGATATATTTCGGATCGTTGGAAACCGGTTTTGCTTCTTTCTTCGGAACAAACAGTTTCAGGATACCGTGTTTGTACTCGCCCTTGATGTCTTCCTGTGTAACATCTTCACCTACATAGAAGCTTCTCTCGCAGGCTCCTGCGTAACGTTCACGTCTGATGTAACGTCCTGTCTTCTTGTCATCCTCTTCCTCATCAAGGCCTTTAGCTGCACTGACTGTCAGATAACCATCTTTCAGTGCTACCTTAACTTCATCTTTCTTGAATCCAGGAACATCAATTACAAGTTCATAACCTTCCTTGGTTTCTTTAATATCGGTCTTCAGAAGATTCTGTGT
>OGRL01001526.1_pt1 | contig 17153 bp, 9 predicted proteins | sample 1553481 | NCBI WGS metagenome assembly OGRL01 (sample SAMEA2580036, study PRJEB22360) | human gut metagenome
TTTTTTCTCGTTAAAATAGCGTAAAAGAGAAAAATCTGCCGTCGAATACTTACTTTCTCCAAGCACCTTTTCAAACCGCGAAATGTCCTCCCCGCGTCGAAAAGAAAAATATAATTCACATTCATTTTCCGCATAATTCAACAATGCTTTTGCCTCTTCTAAAAAGGCGACCGGAGCTTTTTTCCTCAAAATTTTTATACTCTCGTTTACTTTACGGTAATGCTTGTCTAAAAAAAGAAAATCCTCTTTTTCTACGGCGAAACGTACTTTTTCCTCTCGACACATGACATTGTTCCCATTCAATGCGGTAAAAATTTTCCCCGCCTTGACGCACCCCTTGAAATATGTCCCTACTACTTTATCCAGAGCTTTTTTCGCCTCGTAGTTCTCCGAATCCCAAGCATACTCTGCCATCGTAGATAAAGGGATTTTGCTACATTCGTATAATTCGGATAAATTAGCAATATATCCCGTATGCGTACGAGGTAAATATCGACCGCGATTTTGTATAGCTCCCAAATAAATCCGTCGTTTGGGCTGAAAATCATTGACGGGATAATTGTCCCAGAGAACGCACTTCCTTCCGAAAGACGCAGCAGCCCCTTCTCCGTCCCCGTCTGTCCCCGCCTCCGCTACCGTATTATATCCTGTCCAAAACACGGAAATTTCTTCGTTTAGAGCTCCTCTTAAAACGGTTCGGTATGGCGTATCGAAATTTTGCATATAGTCGGTAGGACAAAATAGAAGCGATGATTGAGGCCGCAAATGCTCGTAGATATAATTGGCAAGCGCCGCATGCGCACCTGCCGGCGTTTTGAATTTTTTCTCCGCCGCCGGAGACAACGTCGGATCGATATCGTCCATAAGTAGAGCAAAATGCTCTATCCCTAACTGTCGTATTTCTTCTAATTTAGATAAAGCCGCCTGAAAATCCACCTTTTCGGCAAAATCAAAATCCTTTCCAGGAGAAAGAGCGTAATAGAAAGCTATATTGTTTCTTTCGGCTTCCACAGCTAATTTTTTTAAGTTTTCCATTTCCGAGGAGGGATAAGAAATTCGCCATTTATGCATCACCGGCTTATATTCTTCAGGAAGGGAACAGCTATCAGCTGCAAATTCAAGTGCAGGGAAATGAACAAATAAAGTCGGCTTCAGCTTCCTTGAATGGTAAAAACTATTCTTTTTCTGCTGTGGAAGGCTCCCAAAATTTTTTGATGCAGATCAATGCTTATTCAGCACCGACATTGGATACGATCAAGGAAGGTTTATGCACCGTTACTGCTTTTAATGCCGAAGGCAATTCGGCAGTCAGCCAACTCCAGTTTTATGGTACGGATAAAAAAATCGGAAATGTTACGCTGACAAAATTTTCTTATTCCGGAGCTGATGGTAAAGTAACTGCAGAATGGAATAAAGTCGAAAATGCAGAAGCCTATTATTTATTGTATCGGATCAAAAGTTCTTCTATGATGTTCGGAGATAATATGTGGCTTCCGTATGTTCAGTTGTCTGTCACCGATAAAGAGAACCCCTCTGCAACGACAAGTATTCCTTTTACTGAAGGCGGTGAATATGAAATTGCAATCGGAGCTACCTATAAGACAGCTTTGAGAGTATCCGACCGTACTTTGCGTGTTACCGGCGGAAAAGATGCTTCTATCAACTAAGCTTTTTTAGAAAAATCATATCGGAAAGCGGGATTTTATCGATCCCGTTTTTCTTTTGTCTGTATTTTTTACCAACTCCATCTCTGAGTTGAATTCGGTCCTGAATGATACCGGAAAATGAGATGGGAATCAGCGGCAAAAGAATATATTAAACCCCTCGAGCCGATAAGCAAGAGGGGTAAAAACGGTATGTACCGAAGGATTAGCTCAATCTTACTGTATCCATAGCGATCACAAGCTCTTCATCTGTAGTAACCGTCATCACCGTGGTAGTCGATTGTTCTGTGCTGATAATCGTATCTTTTCCCCGGACTTCGTTCTTTTGTTTGTCGACCTGGATGCCAAGGTAGTCCATATTCTTACAGGTTTCCCAGCGCACCAGATTGTCGTTTTCGCCGATACCTCCCGTGAAGATAATCAAGTCTACACCGTTCAGTACTGCGGCGTAAGCTCCGATATATTTCTTCACATTGTAACAGAAGACATCGAGAGCCAAGGCCGCTTTTTCGTTGCCTTTTTCCATGGCTGCCTGCAATTCGCGGAAGTCAGAAGAAACACCGGAGATTCCCTGAACCCCTGATTTCTTATTAATCAAATTGTTGGCTTTGGGAAGGTCCAGCCCTTCTTTTTCACAGATATAGAGTAGGGCACCCAAATCCAGATCTCCGGCCCGCGTTCCCATCACTAATCCGGCTACAGGAGTAAATCCCATCGAGGTATCGACCGATTTACCTTTATCGATCGCCGTAATCGAAGCTCCGTTACCCAAATGGCAAGTGATGATTTTCTTTTCGGTAATATCCCAACCTAAGATCCGGCATGCTTTCTCTGCTACAAATTTATGGGAAGTACCGTGGAAGCCATATCTTCTGACTCCGTATTCTTCATAATATTCGTAAGGAATACCATAAATGAAAGCTTTTTTAGGCAGAGTCTGATGGAAAGAAGTATCGAAAACGGCCACCTGAGGTACGGAAGGAAGCAATTTTTCCATCGTTTCGATCCCTTTCAGGTTTGCCGGATTGTGCAGAGGAGCGATTTCACCTAAAGCTTTGATTTTAGCTTTGGCTTCATCGTCGATTTTCACGCTCTCGGAGAAATATTCACCTCCGTGTGCAACACGATGGCCGACAGCATCGATTTCGTTCAGAGATTTCAATACTCCATGGTCAGGATGAACCAATGCTTTCAGGATCAGATCCATACCGACACTATGGTCCATAATCGGTTGCTCGGCGACTACTTTGTCTTTACCTTCCGGTTTATAAGTAAAACTACCGTAAGTCAAACCGATTTTTTCTACAATACCTTTGGCGAGCACGACAGGTACTGCATCCATATTCAGTAATTGATACTTGATGGACGAACTACCGCAGTTTAATACTAAAACATTCATTTCTATTTTATTAAACGTTTTTATTCCGTTAATTTATTCCGGCGGCCTGATTTACTGTGATCGCTACCAGATTGACGATATCACTGACAGAACAACCTCTGGACAGGTCGTTGATAGGAGCGGCCATCCCCTGAAGTACAGGACCTACAGCTTCGATACCGGCGATACGTTGTACTAATTTATAACTGATATTTCCAACTTCCAGACTAGGGAAAATCAAAACATTGGCTTTGCCGGCGACAGGGCTACCCGGAGCTTTGCTTGCCCCTACGGAAGGAACCAGCGCAGCATCGGCCTGCATTTCTCCGTCGATCATAACGTCCGGAGCCATTTGTTTGGCCAGTTCTGTTGCTTTTACCACTTTGTCGACCAATTCATTTTTGGCAGAACCTTTTGTCGAGAAACTCAACATAGCTACCCGGGGCTCGATTTTGGCAATGGCACGGGCTGTTCCGGCTGTAGATACCGCAATTTGTGCCAGTTCTTCTGCTGTCGGATTAGGAAGTACTGCACAGTCAGCACAAACAATTAAACCGTTTTCACCATATTCGGGTTTGTTGGTCAGCAACAAGAAGGCACCTGAAACGACGGAAATCCCCGGTAAAGTCTTTACAATTTGCAGAGCAGGACGTAAAACATCGCCTGTTGCATTTTTAGCACCGGCAACTTCTCCGTCTGCATCTCCGCTCTTAATCATCAAAGTAGCCAGGTAAAGGGGATCTGTAACCAGTTTTAAAGCTTGTTCTCTGGTCATTCCTTTACTTTTACGCAGCTCTACCAATAAATCGGCATATTGTTCTTTTTTGGCATGTGATTCCGGATCGATAACGGTAGCTTTGCCGATGTTTTTCAGATTGTGTTTTTGAGCTAAAGCCTGTATTTCGGCCGGATTACCGATCAGGATAATCTTAGCGATCCCTTCTCCGATAATCTGGTCTGCTGCCTGAATCGTCCGTTCTTCTGTACCTTCCGGGAGAACAATTGTTTTACACTGTTTTTTGGCGTTTTCTTTGATTTGTTCTAAAAGTTCCATTGTATTGTATTTTTTATCCAGTTTCTTTTAAACGTTTGCAAAAGTAGGAATAAAATAACTAAAAAAGAAAAAGAGTTGCCTTTAAAAGGTCAACTCTTTATATCGAATTTGAATTTTGGCTTATTCCCCTTCTTTGTAGATGGTGACACAAGTATTCGCATTGCCTATATCGATACCGACAGCTAGCTGAGGATTTCTGAATATCTTAATTTCTTCCGCTTCAATATTATGCGGGATATTCGAACGGGCGACGGAAGATTTGATTTTAGAGTTCAGACAATACCCCTGAGAAGCACATTTCTCCGGTTCAGGATATACATTGACCGATACGATATCGCCGAATTCTTCTTTGAAGCAATCGACCAGTTCAGGATACAAAGCACCACCACCGACTAAATACATTTTCGTACATTTATTGAAATCATCGTCTATAAATGCTCTTCTTAAATTAGGAGCGACGATTTCATTATAGTACATTTTCAATACTTTTTCACGTATATCCAATATGTTGTGTTTAACCCGGTTTACAGTGATATTTCCTTTTTGGAAAGCTACATCTATCTGGTGTTCTGTTTTGAGGTTCAGATAGAAATTTTTACTGAGCTCATTGGCCAATAAATTTACGGCATGACGGATACCGTGTGTACTGACGGCTGAACGGTTGATCAGTCCGGCTCTTGTCGAAACGACGGCTTCGCAGGTGCCGTATCCGAGGCTGACGATAAAAAAGTTTTCTTTTTCTTGCAGGTTCCCCTCGCGGATTGCTGTCGTACATCCCATGATTTCAGGAATAATCTCGACTTTACCTACGTTCACTTCACGTTTGGTTGTATTCGGACCACCGAAAGTGGAAGCATCGTAATTGATAATATGTCGTCCTTGTAAGACTTCCATCGCTTTATCCCGGTAGAGTATATAAGTTGCGAACGGGAATCCTGTCGTCAGATAGATTTCCTCTTCTCCTTTCGGTTGGGTAAGCAACAAACTGGCTTCACTCAATAATTTATACTCTTCGTCTGTCGGGGCTGCATTGATACTCTTATGTGGAGAATAGCCTTCGACCAGTGCCAGGTTACCGACGATGTAATCCGTATCATCGAGATTGATCTTTATCCCATCCAGTATATTTTCTGCAACGTTAGCAAGTTCCTGATTAGTCGCTTCATATACGCTAGGAAAATTGTAAGACTTCAACATATAAAATGATTATTTTAGGTTTTAACATTTCAATTACACACAAACACGTACAAATCTATATAAAATATTTGAATGGAGGGTGTTTTATATCCAAAAATCGTTAAAAAAATGATTTCTTTAAAAATGCAGACTATTATTTAAGAAAAATATGTTCTTTTGTTCTTATGTCGTAAATATAAAAACACCTATATTTGTCTCTACTAAAAAACTATATGGAACAAGAAATACAACTCAACGGCCACAACAAACAGGAGTATCCTCCTATGCATACGGCAGAGCATATACTGAATCAGACTATGATCCGGATGTTCGGCTGTGAACGTTCGAAAAATACGCATATCGAACGAAAAAAATCAAAATGCGATTATATTTTATCTGTCGAGCCTACTGCGGAAATGATCACAGAAATAGAAAACAGAGTGAACGAAGTGATCGGACAAGATTTACCTGTCACCACTTGTTTTGTTACCCGGGAAGAGGTGCCTGAAGGGGTGGATCTGAGTAAACTTCCTGAAGATGCCAGTGCTACTTTACGGATTGTGAAGATCGGAGAGTACGACACTTGTGCTTGTATCGGACAACATGTCGGTACGACTGCCGAAATTGGAAAGTTTAAGATTATATCCTGGGATTTTGAATCGAACCGTCTGCGTTTAAGATTCAAACTGGAGCTTTAATCCGGTCTATTTTTTCGGCATTTCATTTGTTTCATTATCTTTGTGGTTTAAAATTTAATTAATCGTTACGACGGTTAAAAGTCTAATTAATTATAGTTGAAGTAAAACTGTTATTATGAAGTTATTAGAAGGAAAGACAGCACTGATTACCGGTGCTTCCAGAGGTATTGGGAAAGCGGTGGCTCTGGCATTTGCCAAACAAGGTGCAAATATTGCTTTTACGGATTTGAGATATGACGAGAATGCACAAGCTACTGAAAAAGAAATCGAAGCTTGTGGAGTGAAAGCTAAAATGTATGCCTCCAATGCTGCTGATTTTGCCCAGACTGCCGCTACTGTAGAAGAGATTGCAAAAGAATTCGGCCGGATCGATATTTTAGTAAACAACGCCGGTATTACTAAAGATACTTTGTTGATGAGAATGACGGAAGAACAATGGGATGCCGTTATCAATGTCAACCTGAAATCTGTATTTAATTTTACCAAAGCCGTATCGGCTATCATGTTGAAACAGAAAAGCGGTTCGATTATTAGCATGAGCTCTGTTGTCGGCGTGAGCGGAAATGCCGGACAGGCGAACTATTCTGCTTCTAAAGCCGGTATTATCGGTTTTACCAAGAGTGTGGCTAAAGAATTGGGATCCAGAAATATCCGGGCTAATGCCGTTGCTCCGGGATTTATCATTACAGATATGACGGCACAGTTGCCCGAAGATGTGCGTAAAGAATGGGCCGCTAAAATTCCTTTGAGAAGAGGAGGTACGCCTGAGGATATTGCCGATGTATGTACCTTCCTGGCTTCGGATATGTCCAGATATGTTACCGGACAAGTGATCCATGTTTGCGGCGGTATGAATATGTAATATAGGTGATGCTCCGAAGCAGAAAAAACGCTGCTTCGGGGTATGCTAAAGCGGTTCGGGGTGGTATTTGAGTATTCTATGGCATGGCTTTTGCCTATTGCAGGTTTATCGTTTGTTATTGCCTGGCTTAAATTCAGGAAACTTTCAAAATTACCGGATATTTCTAAAGGAATGGCCCTGCTTATTTCCGGGCTTCGTTTTATTGTCATTTTTACTTTACTTGCTTTACTTTTAAATCCTGCTTTTTCGTGGGTTGAAAAGACGAAAGAGAAACCTTTGCTGGTCTTGGCTCAGGATAATTCTGCTTCTCTGATAAAAACGAAGGATTCCTTGTACTATCGGAATGAATACAAGGCATCTTTAGAAAAGATGAGCAAGGCTTTGAAAAGCAAGTTCGATATCGTTCCTTTAACTTTCGGAGCTTCGATCCGTCAAAACGATGAATACGATTTCTCGGAACAATACACGAATATCTCAGCAGTATTCGACTATACCGACCAGCATTTTATCGTCCGCCGCCCGGCGGCTATGATTTTATTCTCCGACGGGATCTACAATACCGGTGTGAATCCGAAATACAAAACACCTGATTTTCCGGTCTATACCGTTGCTTTGGGGGATACCGTTGCTTATCCCGATGTCTATATCCGGAATGTGGAAACGGATAAATTCAATTTTGTAAATACTATTTTTCCGATAAAAGTCGAAGTCGGTGCCATAAAACAGAAAGGAAGCCAGGTAAAATGCAGTTTAAAACAAAATGATCAGGTCATTGCCCGACAGATTTTAACTATTGGACAAGATTATTTTTTTCAGGAAGTCTCCTTCGAAGTAGAAGCTCCGAAAAAAGGAATATTCCGGTATAGTGTCGAACTGGAAAACGATAGGGTGGAACGTACTTATGAAAACAACCGGATAGAAACCTGGGTGAATATTATAGATAATTCTGCTAAAGTTGCTATTTATACCACTGCTCCACATCCGGATATTGCTGCAATTAAGAATGCAGTCGATGTATCCGGTATATACCGATGTAAACTTTATCGCTGGGAAGAACCGCTGGATAGTCTGAATGCTAATCTGGTTATCTTGCATAATCCTGATCCGCATAGTACAGGCTATCAGCAATTGATGCAGGAAATAAACCGCAGAAAATTGTCGGTTTGGTATATATTGACTACGCCCGAATGTATCGCTGGTTTCTCCAAACTCCAAAATTTATACACTTCCGATATTAGTGCCGATCAAACCGAATATGCCTCTTTACAGATCAATGAACAATTTTCCTATTTCGAATTCTCGGAGACGGAAAAAGCGGCTTATAAGGATTACCCTCCTATAATCGTACCTTTTGGAGAGATCAACACCGGTGCTGGGAAAATTTTATTCAGTCAGAAAATTAAAAATACACCTACTTCGAATGGAATTCTTGGTTTTTATGATTTGAATGGACAAAAAATTTCTTATTTTTGGGGAGAAGGTCTTTGGAAATGGCGATTATATTCCTATCAGGAAAATGGTAATCACGAACCGTTCAACACGCTGATCAATAAAATTGTGGGTTATCTGACTACCCGTCAGGGAACGGAACGCTTGGTGGATGACATTGAACCTCTCTACGAAGAGTCGGAAGAGATTGTGATTAATGTAGAGTTGTATAACGATAGTTATGAACTTATTAATACTCCTGATCTAAAGATGGAATTAAATATTGGCGGGAAAACGTATAACTATCTTTTCAATCGGAACGGGGAAAAATATAGAATGACTTTGGGTAACCTGCAGGCCGGAGAGTACAATTTTCGTCTGAGTACAGATTTGAAAGGAGAACGATTCACCAAAAAGGGAATTTTTTATGTGAAGAGCCATAATCCGGAATTGAATCGTTTAGTGGCCGATCTGTCCTTACTCAAAGAAATAGCCCGGCATACCGGAGGGGAGTCGGTAAGTGTACGGGATATGGTCCGATTGACGAATGAATTGAATTCAAATGACAGATATATATCCGAATACAAAAGTGAAACGGGATTTTCAGACCTCAGTGAGATAAAAATATTAGGGTTGATAATACTTTTGCTATTATGCATGGAATGGTTTTTACTAAAATTTTTCGCCGGTTGATTTTGGGCCTTTGGGGGGCCACCCTGTGTTCGTGTACCACCTATCGCACCTTATCGATCGAGATACTTCAACCTGCCGGTTTTCATATCGAACAAGGAAAAAAACTGGCTTTGCTAGAAAGAAACATCCGCAACGAAAACAGTATATTGACTTTTATGAAGAATATTCCTGAATTAGACCGGGAGTATTTATTTGAAGATTTCTGTGAAGGGGTGAAATTTATCTGGGAAACTTCGGGGTACAAAGATGCTATAATATGTTTAAAAGAACAGGAAATGGGCTATTGGAACCAATCCTCTACTCCGCCCCCTTTCGCTCCGGATAGTATAATGAATATGTGCCGGAATTTTCACGTGGACTACCTCTTATCCATAGAACTACAGTATTATGATAACGCAGATCCTGGAGGAGAGATAAATACCATTTGGTTTACCCGGTTGTACGATAAAGAACAAGGCGAACCGGTCGATTCTGTGAAGATCTCTTTTAAACTGGATCAGGAAAAACTCGGGGAGTTCGATAACATACCGGAATGTATCCGCAATAGTTTTTGGGAAGCAGGAATGATTTCAGGCCGGCATTTGGTTCCTTCGTGGCAAAAAACACAGCGAAGAGTGTATACTTCCGGGAAAGTGTTGCGGCTGGGGGATACTTTTTTGAGGCATGGTGATAGCGAAGAGGCATTCAATATATGGACCGGTGCCTTAAAATTGACGCCTAAAACAGCTGTCCAGGCCGGGATTAATTTGGGATGGTTGTATGAAAATGCCGGAGATTTCGAACAGGCAAGAGATATTTTATCGGAATGCCGGAAGCTGGCAGAAGAGAATAAGCTAAAAGGGGAAGAAGTGAATTACCTGAAAGATTATCTCGAAATCATTTGCCGGAGAATTACAGAGATGGAAATTCTGGATCGACAAACTTTGCCTGCCGAGCCTTAAAAACAGAAAAGTATATGTTAGATATTTATAAAGCTTCGGCTGGAGCAGGAAAGACTTTTGCCCTGACCCTGGAATATTTCAGGACGATTTTTGCTTCTCCTACTGAATATAAGAATATTTTAGCCGTGACCTTCACCAATAAGGCCACCGAAGAGATGAAGTCGCGTATTATCAATGAACTGCATCGTTTGGCAGACGGGAAAACAAGTGATTACGGAGAGGCCTTGAAGCAGGAATTCGGATTTACCGACGAGCAATTGAAAAACAGAGCTGTTTTGCTTCGTACAATGTTATTGCATGATTACGGACGATTGGCAGTGACGACGATCGATCGTTTTTTTCAACGCATTATCAAAGCTTTTACCAGGGAATTGGGCATCTTTCCGGGCTATAATGTAGAATTGGATAGTGATTTTGTATTGCTCAAAGCTGTCGACAAAGTCATGCAACAGGTGAAAGACAATCCGGGATTGAAAAATTGGATCAGTGAATTGATGAGTAGTAATGTAGAAGAGGGAAAATCGTGGAGTATCAAATCAAAAATAGCCGAGCTCGGTGAAGAACTGTTCAAAGAGAACTACATGCTTTTTGACAAGCATATTCTGGATAAATTCAGTGATAAGGAATTTTTGAAGAATTACCGCTCTTTTTTGACCGCTACCGTTCAAGCTTACGAAAGCCGGCAGGCTGCTATCGGACAGGAAGCGATCGGATTGATCCGGAGCGAAGGGCTTGAACAAACCGACTTTAAAGGTGGAAAGGCAGGATGTGTATCTTATTTTTATAAACTGGTTGCCGGGAATTTCGACGAACCGACGGCTACCGTAAGAAAGGGAGCTCAGGATAGTGCGGCGTGGGTAACCAAAACTTCTCCCCGCAAAGCAACCATCGGGTCTATATGCCCCCGGCTTATGCAACTCCTGCAGGATATTCTGAATCGGTTCGACCAGGATTACAGCTATTATTTGTCAGCCCGGATGCTGTCCGATAATTTGTACCAGTTGGGGATTTTAAATGACCTTTATCAGGAGGTTAGGGCCTATTGTGACGAGAAAGGGCTCATGTTGCTGAGTGATACGACGCATATTCTGAATATGCTGATTGCAGATAACGATACGTCGTTTTTATTTGAAAAGTGTGGGAATTATTATAAGCATCTGATGATCGACGAATTTCAGGATACTTCGGGGATGCAATGGAAAAATTTCCGCCCCCTGGTGGTAAACAGTTTATCGGAAGGGTACCGGACTATGATTGTGGGAGATGTCAAGCAAAGTATCTACCGTTGGCGAAACGGAGATTGGAGTCTGCTGGCCAACGAGGTAGAGCGGCAATTCAGCAGCTTGGGAGTGAATACCGTCATTTTAAAAAATAACTGGCGTAGTGCCCCTGAAATCGTAAATTTCAATAATACCTTCTTTGAGAAAGCAGTCGGTATGCTGACCGATCTATACATTGCCGATGCAGGTGGGGAAGTAAAGGAAAAAACGATAGCTGAAGCTTATCAGGGACTTCAACAGATTCCCCGGAAAAAGAAAAAAGGATATGTCGATATTGTGTTCGGCCCCGACAAAAAGGCAGAAGGGGGGGAGAATATAATCCTGGCAGACCTGATCGCAATCATTCGGGATATCCGGCAAAGGGGAGGACAGTTAAAAGATATCGTTATTTTGGTGAGGGGTGGGAAGGAAGGTGCGCTGGTTGCCGATTTTCTGATGGAATACAATAAGACAGCTGACCGGCCGATCGGTTTTATCTCAAATGATTCGTTGTACGTCTGGTCGTCTCCCTATATACAATTTATCATCGCCATTCTGAAATATATGGTAGATCCCTACGATATGGTCAATAAGACCCAGATTCTTTATTTTTATCGGGTTTTTATTCAGGATGAGAACAATCCGGATTTGCACGATATCTTTTCCGGAATAGGGGAAAAAGAATTATTCGAGGTCTTAGGAACTGATTTTGAATTGGATAAAAATAAAATCATGTCTTATTCCTTATATGAGACGATTGAAACTATTCTGGATAAATTTTCACTTCGTAAGAAACGGGAAGAAATTCCTTATTTGATTGCGTTTCAAGATATTATATATGAATATGAAACCAATAACTCCAATAGTATAACTTTATTTCTGGATTGGTGGGAGAAAGAGCAGGGTAAAAGAGTACTGACCACTTCCGAAGAAGTCGATGCAGTGCGTATTTTAACTATCCACAAATCCAAGGGACTGGAATTTGAATTCGTACTTTTGCCGTTCTGTAGCTGGGAACTGGATAGTGTCCGGCCCGTCAGACGAATTTGGTGTATGAATAACGAACAAGGATTCAATCAATTAGACTATGCTCCATTGAACTATTCCTCCAAGTTAACGAACACCATCTTTAAAAAAGATTACCTGGACGAACACCTGAAAGCCTATATCGATAACCTGAACTTGTTATATGTTGCCCTGACGCGTGCCAAGACCGAGCTTTATGTACGTCCGTACTCTCCCAAAATCAATAAAGACGGTAGCATCTCGATGTCGGATATCGGAGCTTTTATTTATAGTGTATTAGCTGAAACCGAATTAGTGGATAATGCAACTATGCAGGTCGCATTGGGAGAAAAACAGTGTTTCCCTTCAAAAGCCGGAGCAGGTCAGACTTCTGTTACTCTTCAGAATTATCCGGTTTTTCAACCGGGAGAAAGAATCAGTATCAAGTACAAATTCCGGGACTATACCGAGCCTCAGCAAGCTTCTCTTTCGGCGATCGACGAAGGAAAATTATTGCATGAAATTTTTAAACACATCCGGTATGCCGGGGATGTGTCACAGGCTGTTCAACAAGCCTATTTGGAGGGATTGATTTCTATCCGGGAAAAGGAGGCTTACTGTGCGAAGATCGAAGCATATATTTCCAACCCACAAGCTTCTGAATGGTTCGGACCCGAAAATAATATTATGAATGAGAGGGATATTTTATTTCCCGGAGGCAGGAAAACCCGTCCGGACCGAATTATTTTCAACGGTTCGGTAGTCCGTATCATCGATTATAAATTCGGACAAAGTGAGGAAAATAAATATTTGAAACAGGTCGGTTTTTATTGTAATACCTTACGGAAAATGGGATTTAAAGAAGTAGAGGGGTATGTATGGTATGTAAAGTCCGGTAAAATCGTACAGGTATAAAAACAAGCTGTCTCGATACTGAAGCGAATTCTAAAAGTTAGACAAAAAACTTTGGCAGTTATATAAAAAACTTTACGTTACGTTTCCGTCAGACACCACCGGACTTAGAAACCATAAATTTCAACGAAACAGAGGTTTTCCGATCTCTTGTAGTAAAATCGGTTTCAAAATCGATGCCTTACAGGAAATTATTCTGATAAAGTAGCTCAGCTATCCATACTTCGATAGAGATGATCCGGTGTTTTTATTCTGTAAATTTTCCTTATCCTTTCTTTGCCGGTTTACGCTAACGGTAGATGCCGGGTTTTGTGCCGGAAGACCTTTGGAGCAGGAATGGGGGTCTGGTTAGATTCTCCGGATGCCCGACCGGTGGTGTCTGACGACACAGAACCTGAAATCGGAATAAAAAGAAAAAAATTGAACCTACATTTTGGGTAAATATGTATAAAACACTAAAACCTAAAAGTTTTAGTGTTTTATTGCCTGAAAGATACTGTTTTGTTGGAGGTAGAAGTTGTCTTTAAAAAATATGATAAAAATTTTTCCTTCGTCATATATACTTTTTCACCTAATGAGTGTTATTAATATAAAAATAGAATAATGACAGATTACACGAGAGAATTAAAGATCGCTGAACTCATCGTGCGCCAGGAAATAGGCGAATTAGACACTGCAGAACAGCAAGCACTCTCCCGATGGCTGGAAGAATCGGAGGCGCATGCAGCGCTTTACCGGAGGCTTTTGACGAAACCACAGACGATTTCCTCTGCGGCAGAGTTTGATACGGAACGATTTATACGGGGTACGCAGCGTAAAATACAGCAACACAAAATTCATCGTTTGGTTTGGCAGTCAGCCTCGGTTGCCGCAGTCTTTATGATCGTTCTGTTTTCTGTCTTATTCACCCGGGAAAACAGGCCTCCCGAATCGTCTGTTGTGAACGATGTGCCGGTAGCCGGAAAGACACAAGCGGTATTGTCCCTGCCCGATGGCCGGCAGGTGGCCCTCGGAAACGAAAAAGAACAGGATACAGCCTGGATGAAATATGTTGAAGCCTGTACTATCGAATCGAAAGCTACCACTGAACCGGCCGACATAAAAATCGAAGTAGCCCGCGGAGGAGAATATAAAATCCGCCTGGAAGACGGAACGACAGTTTGGTTGAATTCAGAAAGCTCGTTGATTTATCCGGAAAAGTTTACCGGTGATAAACGGGCGGTCCGGTTGTCGGGTGAGGGATATTTCGAGGTGGCCCGGGATGAAAAGAAGCCTTTTATCGTTTCGGTAACCGATATGGAGATTAAAGTGTTGGGGACCAAGTTCAATGTCACTGCCTACCAGGACGAGAAAATGACGACTACCACCCTGATTTCCGGAGCGGTGGAAGTGGTTACTCCTCACCGGTCTGTACAATTGCAACCGGGAAAACAGGCCATGGTTCAGGAGGGGGATGATGATATTACGGTCCTGGAGGTCGATGTGGAGTTAGCTACTTCGTGGACTGCCGGGATTTTCAAATTTGACAAGATGGCCTTGACGGACATCTGCACGCGTTTGTCCCGGTGGTATGATATCGATTTCGTATTCGAAGGCGAAACCGGTAAAGAAAAATTTACCGGCGGTACATGGAAATATGTGCCTTTGAAAGATTTTTTATCCAAGATAGAACGGGTCACGAATGTCTTATTTCTATTTGAAAATAATACAGTAAGAGTTGTTCCTAAAAAATAAAAACACAGGGAAATGTTTGCCGCAAATCCCTGTGTCTGATTTAAAAACTCCCTCAAGGCCTTTGCCGGACCTTCGGGAAAATTGTTAATCTTAATTTTACAAATCTATGAAAAAAAAGCGACTTAGTGCGAGGTGGCTGCATAAAATTGCAGGTAATCGATTTTTTTTTAGCTATGAAACTGAATTTCTTCCTGATGTTTTTCGTGGTGTTGAGCGCTTCTGCCAATATCGATGTGATGTCCCAGCGAGTGAATCTGGATTTTAAAAACACCGATCTGAGTACGGTGTTTAAATCTTTGGAATCACAAACCGGACATATTTTTGTATATAGCGCCGATCGGGTACAGGCGGACCAAATTCAGGTTTCCATACAATTGAAGGATACCGAATTGAAACAAGCCCTGGAGGTGTTATTCAAAGATTTGCCCTATAAATACAGTGTGGAAGGGCAAAGTGTACTGATCATTCCTGTTCCCCGGCAAATACCCCGGGAAATACCTCCGGCTTCGCAAAAAACGATCACTGGAAGCATCACCGACGAGACGGGCGCCCCTCTGGTCGGTGCTACAGTGATCGTGAAGGGAACTACCCGAGGGGTGGCCACCGATGTGAAGGGCCGATATTCGATTGTTGTTCCCAGCCGATGTCACTGTCCTTGAAATTTCTTTTCTCAGTTATAAAAAAGTGGAAGTACAAATCGGCAACCGCACCGAAATCGACGTAAAACTTGAACCGGATACACAAGTGATGGAGGACGTGGTAGTAACCGGTTATCAAACCATTTCGAAAGAACGGGCAACAGGTGCTTATTCGATTATCCATGCAAAAGAACTGGAACAAAAGCCGACAGCTAATATCTCTTCTGTTTTGAATGGATTGGTTCCAGGTCTGACCGTGCAGAGCTCCCCGGTGGAAGGAACTACCCGTTTTCTCATTCGTGGAAAGGGAACTCTGCAGAGCGATCAAGCTGAAAGTGACCCGCTGATCGTTGTAGATGGATTTCCCATCAGTGGATATGCCGAAGATAGTGATCCTTTTGCGACGATCAATCCGAACGATGTCGAGTCGATCACTGTGCTGAAAGATGCGGCAGCTACCTCTATCTACGGAGCACGGGCAGCCAACGGGGTGATTGTCATTACCACTAAAAAAGGCAAGAGTGGTAACAAATTCGATATTTCTGCCGATGCCTATTGGTCTGTCGGTTCCCGGGTCGATCTGAACTATTTATTCAATATGGCTACGGCCGAAAATCAGTTCCGCTATGTGGAATTATGGCACAAATATAGTCCGATAAATATAGCGGCTTCCCAGGATCCCTATCGTACACCTTCTGCGAGAATAACCTATATGTCGGCTCCTTACAGTATGTTGTTCGAACGGGATAGTAAAGGTAATATGACTGCCGATCAGTATGATGCGGAAAAACAACGTCTTATCGGATTAGGCAACCGGCAAGTATGGAAAGATGATCTCAATGATTATATTTTCAGACAAACGATACGCAGTCAATATAACGTTGCCTTGAGAGGAACTACCGAAAGAATGAATTATTCGTTTTCCACTTCTTACGACAAGGAGAAAGGGTATCTGAAAGGCAACGATAATCAGCGGGTGATGCTTAATCTGACCACTAGTGCAAAATTGACGAAAAATCTGACCTTCGATGTCAGTCTGAATACCGTTTTTACAAAAAAGGAAAATAACGGTACAAGTGTTTCAGAACTTAAAACATATATCAGTCCCTGGACACGTTTGGTAGACGATAACGGTGAATATACCCATGTTTCTACTCATTCTACTGTATACGAACCCATTTTACTTTCCGAATATGAAGGAAAAACTCCGTCAAGCTGGTTATATAATCCGGTAGAGGACCGTCGATATACCGATAATACAACCAATACGATGAATTATCGTTTGCAAGGAGGGTTCAGTTATGCAACAACCTGGGGACTTAACCTCAGTGCTAAAGGCCAATATGAATGGCAACGGTATAAGAATCATATCTTTTATGACGCCGAATCTTTTTATGTACGCAATTTGTACAACACCTATTCCGCATTGAATGCTGAATCGGACAAGTATACATCTTATTTCCCTGCCGGTGGTGTTTTCTCTGACGCAGGGAATATCTACGAGGGCTATAATTTACGAGCCCAAGCCGATTATACTTTTACAACCGACAAACATATTCTGACTTTGCTTGCCGGTACGGAAATTCTGGCTGCTTCTACAGAGGTGACGCCGGAAATCACCCGTTATGGGTTCAATAAATATACCAATTCGGTAGTTACTACTCCCGATTACATAACCTATAATAAAAATATTTTCGGTGTAAATACCCGT
>OGRL01001540.1_pt1 | contig 17074 bp, 17 predicted proteins | sample 1553481 | NCBI WGS metagenome assembly OGRL01 (sample SAMEA2580036, study PRJEB22360) | human gut metagenome
TCTGACTGTTAATCAGAGGGTCCTTGGTTCAAGTCCAAGAGGAAGAGCAAAAAGAGAGATACCTATTAATAGGTATCTCTTTTTTCTTTTGTTCTTTTTCCGTTATTCACAGGGTTTTCAACAGGGTTATTAACAATCCTGTAATCTTCCTACCCTCTCCAAGCGATTAAAAATAAGTTCTTTAATTCTTCCGCAAGGACTCCACGACGCATATTGGGAAGATGAACGTTATCCCGCAAATCAGCGGGCATGTCTTTAATAAGTACATCCGACTCCTGCGAAGCCTTATAAATAAACTCCGTATCAAATAAAAAGCGATTCACCTGAGTTGAGGCCAAGAACGATTTTCCCCGCTGGTTAAAACCTTTCAAACCTCCTTGAGCATCCGTATGCGTTAATCCTAGAAGCGTAAAATTCAATATACGGGAAGCATAACTCATAATCTTTCTTCGAGTACTTAAATGGGTATAATAAGTATGATTCCGCACGGCGATAACGACATCATATCCCGATTCCAACCATTCTACCATCCGGCAGATAGAATCCGTCTCATACGGGAAATCATAGTCCGTATATAAAGTAATAGATGAGGTGGAATGAGACAAGCCAGCCCTAACAGCGGCTCCTTTTCCCTTATTCGTATCATAACTTACGATCATCGTATCAGGGAGAGCCTCCAGAAGACGTCCCACCGCATCCTTCGTAAATCCTCTCTTCGAAGCGTCATTCACGACGATAAAACGGAATGAGCGGCCTTTAAGCATCTTTACCAATTCCGCATGTTTCTCGATCATCAGACGTTCCCAGCCTTCTTGTGGGTTATAACAAGGCAAGATAAGGTCGATCGCCTCCTCTTTACCCGGGAGAGTCTTCGGCCGATGAAGCGGCTCTGAAAAATCCAATGTCAATTGCTCCCATACGATCTTAAACCAGATCAACACACAAGGAAGTGCTTTCAACGCATAAGGAATAACATACATTTTCCGGATATAACAGGGAAATATATCTGTAGGGGAAAGGGATGTCAGAATAAAACAGAAAACGAATAGTACCGTATTCAAGCCAGGAGTCGTCTTACGGGTAGGCGTACCTATATACCAAAGGCAGACGGCTATCATGGCTCCCAAATATCCGCTATTCTCTGTTCCGGAGCTAAAAAGGACCATGAACAAAAGAGTAGAGCAAAGAAAATGCATGCGGAACCGCCTGTTATCATATTGATTTATCCTAAAATAAGGAGCAATAAATAAAAGTAGCCCGGGGATAACCAACCAGAGATCACTATACGTATTGACTCCCGATATCTTACGAACCATTCCCAACAAAGAGATATTTGTATAAGGGGTAAATAAATTCTCTACATTCTTATCGAGAAGTACCTCATACCATTTCACGTATTGACTTGCCACATATTGAGGAGATGTATATAACATCGGAAGAACATACAAGACTATGCCCCAGAAAATAAGTCCTTTCAAAAAGGCGATCCGGCGTTTTGAGAATAACAGGAAAGCAAGACCGACAATGCCATAAATCTTAGTCATCGTACCCAAGACGATCATTAGCGCCGCCCAAAACTCCTGTTTCCGCTCAATAAAAATAAACGAGAATAAAATCATGCCGGCTATGGCTATGTTAAATTGCTGCATAAGAACACACGTAAACAACTCATTCAAGCATACCCAAATGACAAACGCCTGTTTCCAATCCGCCAATCCGAGTTTACGGATAGCCATATAAAGCAACAAGCTATTCGCGAGACACCATAGCAACATCCCGATATAAGGAGAGAAGAGGGAGAAAGGCGCTATTATAGCCGTAAAAGGGATCCCGTATAAAAACCGGTCGTGGTATTCATTCGGATAATATATATAAAGGTCTTTCAACTCTAACGCATGGAAAAAGGAAGCCCTATAAATCATAAAGTTATTATAAGTCCTTCCCACAGGTAATTTCAATAAGCAAGCGACAAGGGCCGTCGCAAACCAAACAAATCCGACAAACCTCGGATTCTTAAATATCGGGCGTCTAAAAAATACTCTCAACATATCCTTTTTTATTCGTTACAACTCCACTTTCAAATAAAACTTCTGACAGCCTATATGTTCAAAAGACTCGCCAACGTATAAAAACCCCTATCTAAAACAGTAGAAAAAACGTAAAAAGCATTTTTTTAAGTATTATCTTCGCGACATGGGAAAGAATAAATTAGCTAAGTTTGACGATATGGCGGGCTATCCGCACGTATTCCAATACCCTTTCGCCGCCCTACAAGAAAAAGGGTTTGACATGAAAGGACAGTGGCATGAACGTTTTTTCAAGAACGACCATCCTATTGTTTTGGAATTGGGATGTGGAAAAGGGGAATATACCGTAGGTTTGGGAAAGCTTTTCCCAAATAAGAATTTTATTGGTGTCGATATCAAGGGAGCACGTATGTGGACCGGCGCGAAAGAATCGCTGGAAACCGGGATGAAGAACGTGGCTTTCCTACGTACGAGTATCGAATTGATTTCCTATTTCTTCGCTCCAGGCGAAGTAGCCGAGATCTGGATCACATTTCCAGACCCTCAAATGAAAAAGGTCAACAAGCGTCTGACCGGAACCCGTTTTATGAAAATGTATCGGGAAATCCTTTCCGGAGATGGTATTATCCATTTAAAAACGGACAGTAACTTCATGTATACCTATACGTGCGAGATGGTAAAAACGAACCATTATCCCGTATTGTTCAGTACAGACGACCTATATCATTCCAATCTGGCGGATGAGATCTTATCCATCAAGACCTATTACGAGCAACAATGGCTAGATCGTGGCTTAAACATCAAATACATCAAATTTGTTTGTGAGGAAAGAGAGCGATTGGTGGAACCTGACGTAGAAATAGAGTTAGATCCTTATCGTAGCTTTAATCGCAGTAAACGAAGCGCTTTGGCTTCTGGTAAATAAAAGAATGACTTAAAAAAATCAACAGATATGACAATCTATCCGAATCTGATTATTGAGGCGTTGAAGAACGTTCGTTACCCGGGTACGGGAAAGGACATCGTTTCCATGGGCCTCGTAGAAGACAACATTCGTATCGATGGTATGAATGTCACCTTCTCGTTATTATTCGAGAAGCCGAATGATCCGTTTATCCGCTCCGTAGTAAAAGCCGCGGAGACAGCTATCTTAACCTATGTAAGCCCGGAGGTGAATATCAAGGGGAACATCACGGTAAAAGCCCGTCAGTTAGCTCGCCCGGAACCGGATAAATTATTACCGCAAGTAAAAAATATTATCGCCGTATCTTCCGGTAAAGGAGGAGTTGGTAAAAGTACCGTTGCCGCTAATCTGGCTGTCGCACTGGCTTTACAAGGATATAAGGTAGGGTTGCTGGATGCCGATATATTCGGGCCGTCCCAACCCAAGATGTTCAACCTAGAAGAGGCTCGCCCTTATATGGAAGAGGTAGAGGGCAGGGAACTGATCAAGCCGGCCGAAAATTATGGTGTCAAGATGTTATCCATCGGCTTCTTCGTAAATAAAAACGACGCGGTCCTATGGCGTGGAGCAATGGCTAGCAACGCATTGAAGCAATTGATCGGCGACGCCAACTGGGGTGAGCTTGATTATTTCTTAATCGATTTACCTCCCGGAACGAGTGATATCCATTTGACAATGGTACAAACACTAGCGATAACCGGAGCCGTGGTGGTAAGTACGCCGCAAGAGGTTGCTTTAGCGGACGCTCGTAAGGGTATCAGCATGTTCACCGGAGACAAGGTTAATGTCCCTGTTTTAGGGTTAATCGAGAATATGGCTTGGTTTACCCCAGCGGAATTACCGGAAAACAAATATTATATATTCGGAAAGGAAGGTTGTAAACGCCTAGCTGAAGAACTGAACGTGCCGTTACTGGGACAGATTCCTATCGTACAAAGTATCTGCGAAGGAGGAGATCAAGGAAAGCCGGTAGCGTTGAACCCGGACTCGATCACAGGTAAGGCATTCCAAGAATTGGCCGAGAATGTAGTCAAGCAAATAGACTATCGCAACGAGCATCTGGCTCCGACAGAGCGAGTGATTGTAACCAAGAAATAAAGATGATTTATACGTATATACGTGTGGCCTCGCACGTATATACGTATCGTCCTACACGTACGCTCGCATGGGCCTACGCCTATATACGTATCAGCTTATGCGAACGTACGTATAAATTCAGCCCACAATATACTTGGCTTTCTTACCGCAAATCTTTCTGATACCCAACACAATCAGCCAAGATACAGCGAATGCTACCACAGAAGCGGCAGGAATCTGTAAACCCAAAGGGATATTCAAGGCTCTCGCCAACAGCACGCTGGGTCCCGTAAAGAAATAATGTACCATATAGATACCGAAACCGCATATGGTTAAGTTCGCCAACATTCGCTTAATCGTATCCGACTTAACATTTACCTTCTTCGCCAGCAAGAAGATAGGAATCGTCATCATCACCACATTGGGAGAACAATAATAGAAGAATAACTCTAACTGTTCCTCCGTGTAAGCAGGCAAAGCGGTCGTATAGCGGAAACCGAAGAAAGTAATGGCATAGCCTACGACAAACATAGGAATGCCTATCCCAACGATCTTTCCTAACGACCAATCATGATTCCGCAGATAATGCCCCAATAGCAAGTAACCGTTAAACCCGGCGAAATAATAAAGCATACTGAATTCATTCCATGAGCATCCACCCCAAATGTAAGGAGATACGAATTCCCGATAATAAGGAATAAACAAAGTCACTCCCCAACCTGCCAGAAACCATAATTTCGCCTTATCCGAAACTTTCTCGACCCAAGCGGAGAAGATCGGCAAATAAAGATATAAACCTATCAGTAAATAGATATACCACATATGTACATCCAACAATGAGAAATTGAACGGTATCTGGGCGATATAGCCTAAAGACACACTCAACGATTGACGAGTCACCTCTTCTCCCGAATAAGGGAAGAAATCAAGAATAAGTTCCGGCCTCAAACCAAGCAGTCCCGTAAACCAAGGGAATAAATTATAGATAACAGACCAAATCAAGAAAGGCCAGAACACCCGCAAGATCCTTTTCTTATAGAAGATAGAAGTCTCTTCCCGGACCGGTAGCAACAAGGCTCCCGTAATCATAACGAACAGAGGTACACAAGGACGAAGAAAAGCCCCATAGGCAGCTCCCCAAAACTTAATATCTCCAATAATCGGAGAATCTCCGGGATAGAAATTAAACGGGTCTGTACAATGACAGCAAACAACAGTAAACATGGCTATCAAGCGTACGACATCCAGCCAAACTACGTGTGTTTTCACGGTAGGATTTGTTACATTTTGCATAAAGTAGATCGATTGTGTTTAGATTGACGGCGAAAATACAAAATAATCCAGCCGAATAGGAAATTCAGCTGGATTTCTAACCTCTATTAACGATATTCATTAATATACAAAGTCTTTCCTACGGATAAACGCCACCGTACGATGTATTTCCGTGTACATAATAATATCCTCATCGATAAATGGCACCTCTTTCCGGTAATCCTTCAAGAACTTCTCTAATACCGGAGAAGTCCTAGCCGGACGACGGAACTCAATTCCTTGTGCCGCATTCATCAACTCGATCGCCAAGATATGATCCAAATTGTCCATGATCTTAAACAACTTCGTCGCCGCATTCGCTCCCATACTCACATGATCCTCTTGCCCATTACTGGACACGATAGAATCGCTGCTCGCCGCATAGCAATACATCTTATTCTGGCTTACCATACTGGCGGCCGCATATTGAGGGATCATGAAACCGGAGTTCAGGCCGGGATTAGCGACCAAGAACTCAGGCAATCCCCGCAAACCCATGATCAATTGAGCGACACGACGTTCCGATATATTTCCTAACTCAGCCAAGGCAATCGCCAAGAAATCATAAGAAATCGCCAAGGGCTGACCGTGGAAATTACCGCCGGAAATAATCTTATCCTCCTCCGGGAAGATCGTCGGGTTATCCGTCACGGAATTTACTTCGGTAAGCAGGACATTCGCCACATAATTGATAGCGTCTTTCGTAGCCCCATGCACTTGAGGGATACAACGGAATGAATACGGGTCCTGAACATGTTCCTTTTTCCGGGCGATTAACTCACTTCCCTCCAATAGCCGTCGAAAAGCGGCCCCGGTCTCGATTTGTCCGGGATGCGGACGCATCTGCTGGATACAATCCATGAAAGGATCGATACGCCCATCGAAAGCCTCCAAGGATAAAGCGGCGATCAGATCCGCTTTCTTGGACAGGCTAAACGCACGCATCAAGGCGAATACGCCATTGGCGCTCATAAATTGCGTACCGTTCAATAAAGCTAACCCCTCCTTGCTTTTCAGCTTCACAGGCTTCCAAGCGAACTCATCCAATACGCTGATCGCTTCCCGTTTGCGGCCCTTATAATAAACGTCACCCACGCCGATCAGAGGCAGGAACAAATTCGCCAGAGGCGCCAAATCACCGGAAGCGCCTAAAGAGCCACGATCATACACGATCGGAAGCACGTCATTATTGAAAAAATCCAGAATACGTTGTACGGTGATCACCTGTACGCCACTATGCCCCAACGAAAGGGCATGCGCTTTCAATAACATCATCAAACGAACGATCACCGGACTTACCTCATCCCCTACGCTACAGGCATGACTTTTCACCAAGTTCTCTTGCAAGGTGCTCAATTCGTCCGGAGAGATATTCTTATTACATAAGGACCCGAAACCGGTAGTAATCCCATACAAAGGCCCCTCCTGCTGCTCGATCTTATGATCCAAGTAATCCCGGCAACGCTGGATGCGCTCCTTCACCTCGGGTGAAAGCTCCAACTTCATATTTTGAGTAAGTATCCGTTCGATTCCCTCAAAAGAGAGAGGCTCGGAACCCACATAATAGACATTGCTCATATGCTATAATTTAGTCTTCACCCAATCCAATAACTTTTGCTCTACACGGATAGCGTTCGCCTCCAGTTCATCCGCTTTCTTCCGCATCTTTCCGACGAACACCTCGTCTTGGATGGACGTTAAGTTAATTCGGACATTCAATAAAGCCCCCAATACACAAGTACGGGCAGCCATCATCGCCACGCAAGCATCCGTGACGGCATTCTGATTACCTTTGTGAGCCACATAGATAATCGTCTCCATTACGGAACCGATCTCCTCCGCCACCCTCATCGGAACAATAGCCGCCTCCTTCGTTGCGCTCTGTATCGCATTCGTACGGATCACCTGTTCGTCAGGCGTTTCTTTCGGCAACTTAAAAGCGGAGAATACACGATCATAAGCCTCGCTGTCCTTATCGATATATTCAGTAAGACGTTCACGGATCATAGCCGCCTCGGTAGCGATCGTCTTCATTTGTCCTTCCACTTCCGCATATTTCTTTTTGCCAACAGTCAGATGGGCCACCATCTCTGTCAAAGCTGCCGCTATAGCACCATTCAAGGCAGATATACTTCCACCACCGGGAACGGGAGCACTACCCGCCGTTTCCGCCAAAAAATCTTTAATTGTCAAGTCTGCTAACATAGTATTTTGATTTAAATGATTCAACAATTCTTATCTTACATCATATAAAGTTCCCCGTCCTTAATTACGGTATCCACGAGATTCATTCCCACATGATAAGGTAGGAACTTATAAGACGGGTATTTCAGCAAGATCACGTCCGCACGTTTTCCCACGCTGATACTTCCAATCTCGGAGGCACGTCCCACAGCTGCGGCTCCATTAATGGTCAATGCCGTTACCGCTTCTTCAGGGGTCATCTTCATATAGATACAGGCCAAGGCTATCATCATCGGGATCGAGGCGGAGAAACAACTTCCCGGATTTAGATCAGAAGCTAAAGCCACCGCGCAACCGGCATCTATCATCTTCCTTGCAGGCGCATACGGCTCATTCAAGGAAAAGGCAGTCAGCGGAAGTAAGGTAGCCACGACACCCGCTCTTGCCAGACGTTTGATGCCTGTGTCCGATATATGTAACAAATGATCAGCACTTACACACTTCAAGGAGGCCGCCAGTTCCGCCCCTCCGAAAGGAACGATCTCATCCGCATGCATCTTCAATTTAAAACGATGATGACGGGCGGCACGAAGCAAGCGCTCACTCTGTTCTAACGAGAAAACGCCTTTCTCACAAAACACATCACAAAACGTAACCGTATGTTCGGCTCGTATGGCAGGAAGAACTTCCTCGATCATATAATCCACATAATCGTCCGTACGACCGGCAAATTCAGGAGGAACAGCATGAGCTCCCAAAAAGGTCGATACGACATCCATCGGATGAGACTCATTCAGGTCCGACATGACACGAAGCTGAACTAATTCTGTTTGCAAATCCAAACCATAACCACTTTTCCCCTCCACCGTGGTAACACCCATGGAGAATAACTCATCCAAACGTTCTTCCCCTCTGTCCCATAGTGTATCGAAATCACTTTCACGGGTAGCTTTCATCGTATTCACGATACCTCCACCACGCTCCATGATCGACATATAACTATCTCCCCGCAATCGCCAAGAGAACTCCTCCTCCCGATAACCGCCAAAGATAAAATGCGTATGGCTATCTACAAATCCGGGTAACACCGCTTGGTTCTCCGCCCGAATCTCCAAATAATCCTCCGCATGGATGTTTCGAAGTACCTCCTCCGTAGGTCCTACATGCGTAATAACCCCATCAGACATCGCTACGGCTCCATCCTCGATAACGCCTAAATCAGACATCTCCGCTCCCCGTCGCGCCTTATCCCCATGGCAAGTGACGATCTGGGCAGCATTCCTGATTAATATCTTGCTATTCTCCATACGCTATTCCATAATACGGGCTTCCAATACTTGATTCATAGAAAAGTCCTCTAATCCCAAATAGTAAGAGGCCGTATCGATCAACGCCTCCATAGGAACCAAGCCGATAATCTCGCTCCCCACCACCGGAACACCATATCTGCGAGCTTCGATACGAACTAACTCGAAGGCCCGGTACAAGGCCGTACGGGTATAATCGGTCATATTAATAGAGACCTGTACGATACCACGTTCCTTCAACTCAACCCCCATCGCTTTACAATAACGTAAACCTCCGCCGATGAAACGGATTTTCTTCGCTATATCCGTAGCGATATGCAATTGATTCGTTCCTAAGTTCACATTATAGGCGACCAAAGGCATGCGGGCTCCTATGGCGACCGTACCGGCTGTCGGATGTCTTTCGGCCGGACCAAAATCAGGTTTCCACTCCGGTTGATGGATTTTCTCAGCCATCCCCTCAAACTCTCCTTTACGGATCGCCGCCAGATTCTCCCGATAAGGGGCGGAAGCTGATTTCTCATATAAGAAGACAGGTACGGCATAACGAGTGCCCACTTCCTCCCCTACTTCCTTAGACAAGGCGATCGCCTCTTCCATCGTACATCCGCGAATCGGTATAAAAGGAACAACATCTACGGCCCCCATTCGAGGATGTTGACCGCTATGCTTGTTTAAATCAATCAGCTCAACGGCAACTCCAATGGCCTCCAATACGGCTTGTTTTAAAGCGACTGGCTCCCCTACCACGGTAACAACCAAGCGATTGTGATCCTCGTCATTACTATAGTCCAACAGTTTAACACCCGTCTTAGCCCGGAAAGGCGCTACGATCTTATCTATCTTCTCCAGATCCCGTCCTTCACTGAAGTTAGGGACACATTCCATAATCTTATTCCAAGTACTCATACCGTTTTATTTAATGATGTTTGTACGATTTCATGAATAAACGCTTTCTCCGGGATATACGGGAGGGTAATATGATACTGTTCGCCACGATTCTCATTGAAAGTAGCGCTCGTACGCATCGCATTCGGGTTACGGGCCCATGAGCGACGGGCGACACCCCCCATCACGTCCCATATCATAGCGGAACGAAGTATCTCGTCCACCCGCTCACTACCATCGAGAACCATACCAAAACCTCCGTTTATCGCCTTACCGAGACCAACCCCTCCACCATTATGAAGAGCGACCAAGCTCATACCCCGGGCGGCATTTCCAGCAAAGCACTGCACCGCCATATCAGCCATCACATTGCTTCCGTCCCGTATATTAGAGGTCTCACGGAATGGAGAATCCGTACCGCTCACGTCATGATGGTCTCGTCCTAACATAATCGGGCCTACCTCCCCATCACGTACCATTCGGTTAAACTCAAGGGCGATCTTCAAGCGCCCCTCAGCGTCTTGATATAAGATCCGGGCTTGCGTACCCACCACCAAACGGTTCTTCTCCGCGTCACGTATCCAATTATAATTATCCATATCCTGCCCTCTTCGAGTCGGATCGATACACGCCATAGCCGCATGATCCGTGCGAATCAAATCTTCCGGCTTACCGCTTAAACATACCCAGCGGAAAGGACCGTACCCATAATCAAATAATTCCGGCCCCATGATATCTTCCACATAAGAAGGCCATATAAAACCATCTTTCTCGTCCACACCGTTACGGGAAATCTCATGTACACCGGCATCATAGATCGCTTTCATGAAGGAGTTCCCATAGTCAAAGAAATAGGTACCCCGGGCAACCAGACGTTTGATCACCTCGAAATGTCTCTTCAACGTTTTATCGACCAAAGCACAAAAGTCTTCCCGGTGATGAGCCAATAATTCCGTACGTTCCTCAAACGTCACGCCTACCGGACAATAACCACCTTCATAGACCGCATGACACGAGGTCTGATCACTCAAAAGGTCGATGGAAAGCCCCTGTTTATCGGCATATTCCAATAAATCCACGATATTGCCATGAAAAGCGATAGAGATCGGTTCTTTCTTACGAATCGCCTCGTCGGCTAAGGAGAAAGCCTTCCCTATATCATCCGTCACATGCTGAACCCATCCTTGGCATCGGCGTGTCTCGATACGGGAAGCGTCTACCTCGGCGATTATACTGGCAGCACCGGCGATCACAGCGGCTTTAGGTTGAGCGCCACTCATTCCTCCTAAACCGGAAGATACAAACAGATAGCCTCGCAAATCCTTATCTTGTGGAATCCCTAATTTCTTACGTCCGGCATTCAACAATGTATTAAACGTACCGTGTACGATACCTTGCGGGCCAATATACATCCAACCTCCGGCCGTCATCTGTCCATAATTAGCGACTCCCATCTGGGCGGCGATATGCCAATCCTTTTGGTTATCGAACATTCCCACCATCATGGAGTTCGTGATAATCACCCGTGGGGCATCCGGCTTGGAATGAAACAATCCCAGAGGATGCCCGGATTCGATCACCAAGGTCTGCTCCTCGGTCAGCTCCTCCAAATACTTCTTAATCAAACGATATTGCATCCAATTCTGGCAGACCTGCCCAGTCTCGCCATACGTAACTAACTCATAAGGGTACAAAGCGATATCAAAGCAAAGGTTATTATCGATCATTACTTGAAAGGCCTTTCCCTCGATACATTTACCTTTATATTCAGAGATAGGCTTCGCTTTCAAGTCTCCCTGCGGACGGTAACGATAACCATAGATCCGTCCCCGGGTCAATAATTCCTCCATGAACTCAGGAGCTAGCTTCTCATGTAATTCAACAGGGATGTAACGAAGCGCGTTCATCAATGCCGTTTCTGTTTGAGCGGGCGTAAGCGAATAGCCGCGATCGGGAGCACGGCGAATACCGGAAACGAAGGAAGGATATTCCGGCAAATAGTTATCAAGATGTATTTCCATAACGTGAATGATTTAGTAGGTGCTTACAATCTGCAAGGAATTTCACGGATTCAGCGCCGACAAGTTAGCAATTATCCAAATCCCAGCCAATTATCATTCCATGTTTAGAAGCATAAAAAAGCCCCCGTCTCTCTCATCCTCCCTAAGGGAAAGAAAGACGGGGGCATAATTATAATTGTTCAGTAGTAGAAGTTTTTCCTGATCCATTAGGACCAGCAACAATACAAAGTGTAGGGCGTTTCTCTTTCATTACAAATCACTATTTAGATTCGTTCGATCTATATATCTTCAGTTTTTCTCTCACTTCCTGCATTCTTCGTTTCAGTTCCATCTCCACTCTAAGTGAACTTTCTCGAGCGGCAATAGCTACTTGCTCCATTATATCTTTCCTATCATGAAGTAACTTTAATTAAATGAATAGATTATCAATTAAATCTTCGCTCTATCAATCCAATTCTCTATTTTAAGATGAGGAATACGTTCTAGGTGCTTTACATTTTCTGTAACTAAAATCAAATCATTTGCTACGGCAGAAGCTCCAATCAACAAATCAAAATCATCTATTAAAAGTCCTTGAGATCTCAATGTGCTTTTTAGTTCAGCGAACATAAGCAAAGAACCGTAAATTGGTAAAACTGTAAACTGCGAGATAAAAGATTCTACCTCTTTCAACATTTTATCCTTTCGATTTGAGCAAGTAGCTCCATATAGAAGTTCGGCAATAGTAATTTCAGAAATAAAGCAATATCGCTTCATTTTATCATCAATCTTCTCATTTAAATGAAATTTCCCTTTCATATAGAAGATACATATGTTGGTATCTAAAAGATAACGCCTCATTCGTCAAAAGATTCAATAGATCGCGTTCCCAAAACACGTGCTTTATTAATTTCAGCAATAATCTCTTCTGCACTTTTGTCATCATCCCAAGCGCCAAACGAATCTTGTATGGATGTCTCTTTCTTTTTACCCCTCAAAAGGCTCTCTGAAAGCTTACGAATGACACGCAACTTTATCTCATCGCTAAACGAAGACAATAAATTTATATAACTATCCGCTATTTTCACCGTTGTATCCATAATCTTTTTCTTTTACAGAAACAAATATAATCATTATTGATTATAATACAGTATTTAGTCTACTTTTTTTGCAAGCGTGAACCACCAATACAGCGTACCCAGTATTTATCAACAGGTTAACCATACCAGTTTTTCTGAACAAAATTCAGATTTCTTATTCTTTAACAATTAAGCGGCTGTTTGAGACGGCTTTGTTATCTCAGCATCCTTGCCGTCTCCATAACGACGAACATAGTCACATGGCAAGAACAAAGCGTCCACATTGTTCAACTTGCAACTTTCTACCAAACACAAAAAAAGGTGCATCAAAATGACACACCCTCCTCGTAACAAAAATAAAATCTTTATGATTAGCCTCTACTTAGGCCTACACAGTAAAACGAATTTAACTCATGGAATAGCTGTTAAAATCAACGCTCAATCAAGCCCCTTATACCTCCAACGATATACTCAATATCCCGATCCGTTACATACGGGCCGGAAGGCAGGCACAACCCAACCTTAAACAAAGATTCGCTCACCCCATTCACGTAAGCCGGGCAATCCTTATAAACAGGTTGCTTATGCATCGGCTTCCACAAAGGGCGAGATTCTATACCCATTGCGTCAAGTCCCACACGCATCGCCTCGACATTGGCATTCGGCTCGCAATCCGTATGTGCGTTAACCGCCGCGTGAGTCACACCGCCCGCACCACCAACAGCACCTTGTACCGTTGCTTGATAAGCATTCTCCTGCCCTTTCACCCTCAATAAAGGATCCAAGACAATCGTATTCAACCAATAATTACTATCAAAACGACCGGAAGGATTCTCATGCAAGGTGATCCCTTTCACATCCTTCAACAGTTCCCGGTATAAATCACACGTATGCTTATGATGAGCTACATGAGCATCAGCCACCGTCATCTGACCACGCCCGATACCCGCACAAATATTCGACATCCGATAATTATACCCGATCCGCTCATGCTGGTAATACGGATAAGCCTCCCGAGCCTGCGTAGCGTAGAACATGATCTCCTGCTTAGCCTCCCCGTCCGGACAAATCAACGCACCACCACCACTGGTCGTAATCATCTTATTCCCATTGAACGACAGCACCCCATATTTTCCAAACGTACCCAACATACGTCCATCATAACGAGAGCCAAAACCCTCCGCCGCATCCTCTATGATCGGAATCCCATACCGATCAGCGACCACCATAATCTCATCCACCTTATAAGGCATCCCATATAAGGCCACTGTGACAATCGCTTTCGGTGTTTTTCCCGTCTTCCCGATACGATCTTGAATCGCCTCTTCCAATAACACAGGATCCATATTCCAAGTATCCGCCTCCGAATCCACGAATACAGGCGTAGCCCCCAAATACATGATCGGATGCGAGGAAGCACAGAAGGTAAAGCTCTGTACCAGCACCTCATCCCCCGGCTTCACGCCACAGGCAAGCAACGCCAGATGCACTGCGGCAGTACCGGCAGACAGAGCCACCACATGTTTACCTTCACCCACGAATTCCTCCAGATCTTTCTCAAATCCATTCACGTTCGGACCTAAAGGCACAACCCAGTTCGTATCAAAGGCCTCTTTGATATACATTTGTTCTTTGCCGCTCATGTGAGCAAGGCAAAGATAAATTCGTTTATTCATTATTATTGTGATTTTAGAAAATACTTCGGATCAGCATAAAAGCCTCAGCTCTTTCTACGCTAATTGTAGCACCTCTATATTTCGCCAAAGCTTCCAAAGCCTCTAAAGAACGAGAACTAGGGAACCGCCTTAGTTGAGATTGATAACACTCCATCGCTCTCAATTTCATTTTTATTCCATCTTGACTACAAGGAATGAATACCGTGGGAATAAAAGCATCATCCGCATAAGGAGCAGCCCATTCCGTTTCAGATAACGTTTCATAGGTATAAACTCGCTTAACCGTATAATCTCCAACAGGACGACAAGCGACTAATACACTGTCAAAGACCATCCGATGATCTTTATGAATATCTCCTCTATGGGGAATAAACACAGTATCTATTTGATTTTCGGATATACATTTTGAAACTTCACGAGACATGATATAACCTGGATATTGATCTAATGCAGGAGCCGGAAAATCAAAGAAAAAGGTCTGTTTTACACCTAGTAAACGATGAGCCTCCAGTGCCTCTGTTCTAACACGCTGAATACCTTTTTCGGATATTTCCATAAGAAGGAAATGATTCAGAAAAATGCTCCCTCTGTTGTGGATGTACCCAGGGTCAAAGAAAAAAACATCATCCGTGCGGCATACAGTTTTGAACAGACAAGAACTTATCAGCACAGCCCGCTGGCAGAAGCGTAGAAAGGAGAGAAGAGATGTCAAAAGAATATGAAACCGTCATTGGACTGGAAGTCCATGTAGAATTAGCGACCAAGACAAAAATCTTCTGTGCCTGCTCCACTGCATTCGGAAGTGCACCAAACACCCACACCTGTCCGGTCTGTACCGGTATGCCGGGATCGCTTCCGGTACTAAATAAAAAGGTCGTGGAATATGCGATGGCGGTCGGACTTGCAACCAACTGCCAGATCAACCAGTACAGCAAATTTGACCGGAAAAATTATTTTTATCCGGATAACCCGCAGAATTACCAGATCTCGCAGCTTTATCTGCCAATCTGCCACGACGGCGGTGTGGAGATCGAGACGGAATCCGGCGGAAAGAAAACGATCGGTATCCATGAGATCCATATGGAAGAAGATGCCGGAAAGCTGGTACACGATGACTGGGAGGGCGTTTCCCTCGTCGATTACAACCGTTCCGGTGTTCCGTTGATTGAGATCGTATCCGAGCCGGACATGCGCTCCGCAGACGAAGTGATCGCTTACTTAGAGAAACTCCGCATGACCATCCAGTATCTGGGAGCCAGCGACTGCAAGATGCAGGAAGGTTCCATGCGTGCCGATGTCAACTTATCCGTTCGTGAAAAAGGCGCAAAGGAATTCGGTACCCGTACAGAGATGAAAAATATCGGTTCCTTTAAGGCAATCGCCCGCGCGATCGAGGCGGAGACTGCCCGTCAGATCGACCTGATTGAATCCGGCGAGAAAGTCGTACAGGAGACACGCCGCTGGAACGATGACCAGGGGTATTCCTATGCGATGCGTTCCAAGGAAGATGCGCAGGATTACCGTTACTTCCCGGAACCGGATCTCGTACCGATTGTTGTCAGCGATGAATGGCTGCAGCAGATAAAGGACAACCAGCCGGAACTGCGGGATGAGAAGCTGGCGCGCTACGAGGCAGAGTTTGGACTGCCGGAGTATGATGCAAAGATCCTCACCGGAGAAAAGAAGCTGGCAGATCTCTTCGAGGAGACCACGGCTATCTGCAACAATCCGAAGAAAGTTTCCAACTGGCTGATGGGCGAGACGATGCGCCTGTTAAAGGAACATGATATGGATGCTACCGATATTTCCTTCTCACCGGAACATCTGGCAAAAATCATTCAGCTGACCGAGGCTGGAACGATCAACAACTCTGTTGCCAAAGAAGTATTTGAGAAAGTCTTTGCAGAGGATATCGATCCGGAGAAGTATATCGAGGAGCACGGTTTAAAGAGTGACAACGATGAAGATGCGCTTCGTGCGACCATTGAGCAGATTGTAAAGGATAACTCACAGTCTGTTGAGGACTACCACAACGGTAAGGAAAAAGCGATCGGATTTTTAGTCGGACAGACAATGAAAGCAACAAAAGGCAAGGCAAATCCAGGCATGGTCAATAAGATTTTAAAGGAATTGTTATAATCGTTAAATATAAAAGAACTATGAAAAAATCTGTGAAAACTTGTCTTTGAAAAATAAATCACGTATAATGCTTTACAAGGGCAGAAGAAAGAATGCACTTTCCGGAACAGGAAGTGCATTCTCTGTTATATGGCAGGCGATGCCTGCAAGAATGCGTGAACGAAAAGGAGTGCAGCGATGGCTGAAGATCAGAATAAAAATACAGTAGATGATACAACAAAGACAACCGAATACGAAGACGTATGTTATATATGCCGCCGACCGGAAAGTGTTGCAGGCAAGATGATACATATTCAGGATAATATCTGCATCTGTAATGATTGTATGCAGAAGACGTTTGATACCATGAATACCGGTGGCTTTAACATGGGCGATATCATGAATATGAACAATGGCAAGATGCCAAACATCAGCATGATCAA
>OGRL01001545.1_pt1 | contig 17045 bp, 8 predicted proteins | sample 1553481 | NCBI WGS metagenome assembly OGRL01 (sample SAMEA2580036, study PRJEB22360) | human gut metagenome
GACATCCGATCCTTCCCGGCTGGCTTAAAATGACCCATCCCGCCCGGAAGCTCTGCCACTTTTACTGCCACAACAGCAGATGTAACTGTCTTTCCGTTTTTATCGGTTACGGTACAACGGTATTTCTGTCCGTCTCTGTATTTCTGTACCGGTACTTTTACGGTGTCTGTCTTGCTTCCTTCCATAGAAGATGCATACCACTTGCTGGAATTAGCATTGCTGTATTCCCATTTATAGGTCAGACCTTCTCCGGTTGCTTTTACTGTAAATTCTGCTGTCTCTCCGATTTTTCCTACATAGTTCTTCGGATTTTCTATAAGTGCAAGTTCTTCTTCGCCACTGTTATCTTCTACAGTTACTCGAACCGTTACATTCTTATATGCATCATTTAACTCTTCTTCATAGCTCATATTCAGGATTGGTGTTCCGTCTGCTGCCCAGTGTACACGTTTTACTCTTGCATGACGGCATGGGTCATACAGAGAGCTTGCACTTGACCACTGACACTGATTCTTGTAACACTCTTCCGAACGTGCATGGTATACGAATACTGCATTTCCATTCTCATCTACAGTGAATGAGTTGTGTCCCGGTCCGTATTCTCCCGGTACGTCTGCGGATGTAAGAACCGGATAAGCAGTCTTTGTCCATGATTCCGGATTCATCAAATCTGCATCTTCATCTGCGGTCAGAAGTCCGATACAATATTCCGGACCTGTTCCGGCTGCTGAGAATGCAAGGAAGATCTTTCCATCGTGTTTCAGGATCGTAGGTCCTTCATTTACACGCTCTACATTACGCTCCCATCCGTATTCCGGAGTTGTAAGCATGATAACTTTTCCCTGGCCTTCCCAAGGTTTGTCCGGGTTAATCTCCTGCATGTAAAGTGCAGACTGTCCGATAATATCTGCCCAGATCACATAATGTTTTCCATTGTGTTCAAAATATGTCATATCCAGTGACATGTGTTTGAAGTATGCGGATTCTTCACTTGTAGCTGCGTGGATCTCTGCAGTTCCGTCTGCCTGTACCCATGAAGATGCATCGTATGGATCATCTCCCTGGCATACCAGGACATATGGCCTGATATTCCAGATGTTGCCGGAATCGCCGGCTGCAAAGAATACATACCATTTTCCTTTGATCTTATGAATTTCCGGTGCCCAAACGTGTCTTGCCATCTTACCTGTAGATGGTGCTTTCCAGATTGTGATTTCTTTTTCCAGTCCTCCTTCTGCGTCTGAAAGTCCCTGGATCGTGTCTGCCTTACGCAGGATAATTCTGTCATAACCGTTGTCCGCATTGTAGAATGCCGGATAAGAAGCTGTGAAATAATAAGCTTTTGTATCTTCGTCATACTTAATCTGCGGATCGGCTCTCTGCTCAATCAATGGGTTGGTGTACTCGGTCTGGTTTACCGTACCATTTACGGTATAAGTACCTGCTTTACTGAAATCAATGCCGTCTGTATTCCATGTAACTCCCATATTGGCAGTAGAACCATCACTGTAATATGCTGTAACGGATTTTGGAAGTTCTACGTCTTCCCCGCTCTTTACAGTTACATCTTTGATTTTACTGATTCCTGTATTAGTTACTTTTGTGAATTTGTTAATAATCTTATCATATTCTGCCTTTGTAACACCGATTACATTGCCTGTTACAGCACCATCCGGAATTGTCTGGATTCCTTCGGCTGTCTTTGCTGTATAATCGTATGCCTGTGGTGCTTCCAGTGTTGTAAGATCTTCTGTCAGGTTCGAATATTTTGCTCCGTTGCATGTCCAGTTCACACGGTATGCGCCGGCTTTTGAATCATATGCGACCTGTGGTGATAACGGATTACCGATATCTGTATTCGTCTCAACCATTCTCTCTCCTGTATAGGTAAGAAGGTCTTCTGAGTCATATATATAGATTGATTTTTTGCTGTTACTCTGTGTTGCTGTGAATCCAAAGCTTCCGTCTGCTTTTCTGAACAGATACGGGCTTGTAAAGCGGATTCCTGTCGTTAAGTTCTTATTGCCGTTATTGGTATCAATGGTTGCAAATAAGATTCCTGTGTTAGCGTTCAGTGCTGTAAAGTTCGCTCCGTCCGTGCTGTATGCAAGATGCAGACTTCCGGTCAGGTCGTTGTTACCGGTTACATAACTCATGATATAGCCGTAGAACTCTTCCATTACTTCAATCTTGAATGGCTTCTCTACGGATTTGCCATTCAGGCTTAAGGTTGCTGTTAATGTTACCTTCTGATTGCCTTTTCCGCTTTCCGGTCTGGAAACGATTGCTCCCGCATCGGAAAGAACACTGTCATCAGATGATTTCCATGTGATCGTGCTTCCGTATTTTCCTTCTTCCGGAAGTTCTATATCTTCGGAAATGACTTTCGCAAGCTTTAACTGTGCTGCAGTTTCTGCAAGGTCTTCATCCAGATTCCATGGAACAACAGTTACTTCGAATTCTTTCGTTACTGTATAACCGTTCAGGCTTAAAGTTGCTGTCAGTGTGATTGTCTCAGAAGTCTTTCCTTCTTCCGGACGTGTTACCTTTCCTTCTGCAGTGATCACAGAAGCTTTGCTGGTCTCCCAGCTTACGCTCACACCATTCTCCAGTGTTGCCGGCAGTGTAAGGTCTTCTTTTACTGCACTGGTATCACCGATGGAAAGTCCGTCTTTTGCTGCTTTTAATACTTCGTTATAGTAATCGCTTTTTACCTGTTTGTAAGACTGTGCTCCATCGTAGATCTTTACTTCTCTGACACTTCCTTTATAGAACATATCAGAATAAGAAGATTTTCCGATGTATGCAAGAAGGTCTGTTCCGAAGTTCTCTACTTTGTTCGTAATTTCTACTGTACCGATCTTCTGATCGTTGTAGTATCCGGTAATGCTGTTTTCTGTAATAACAGTTGTGTATTTTGCCCAGTCACTTCCCGTCTTCGGTCCTGCAATACCATATGCGGAATTTGTCGGAGAGATACCATATTCTGTATTGTACGGTGCCGATTCATTCACACTGTTTGTAATAACGGACTTCATCTGTCCGCTTAAGTTTGCCGGATTTAAAAGCCAGTACTGTGTCGGGAATCCTTTGCTGTTCTTGTCGTTTCCAAAGAACATTGCCGCATAGTTACCGCTTCCTGTCTGGTTCTTAAGCCATGCAGAGATTGTAACGGTATTCTTGCCGTCGAACATTCCCTGTGGAAGTTCTACATAAGCTGCGTCACTTCCGGATGCTCCGCCTGGGAGTGAAAGGCTTCCGTCTTTAAAGCTTCCGTTCTGTCCCTTAAGCTGTGCATCTTTGTCATTTCCGGATGCGTCTTTCGTATCCTTTTCCAGTGGATAGTAAGCAAGATACGGAACATCGGCTGTCTGTGCTTCTGCTACCAGAACTGTGAAGTCCTTTGTAACAGTGTAGTCATCCACAGATAATGTCGCTGTCAGCGTTACTTCCTGTGTTCCTTCTACATCCTCGCCTCTTGTAATCTCACCTTTTTCATTCAGAATCTCCGGATTGCTGGAAGACCAGCTGATCTTTACGCCGCCGTCAGATGTTGGCAGCTGGATGTCATCCGTGATCGCACTGTCATTGGCAATCGTAAGATTCTCTTTTGCCATCTCAAGTGCCTCTCCAGCATATAATTCTTTTACCTGTGCTTCGTTCAGTTCGTTTTTATAAATGGCAAGCTCTTTTACGCCGCCTTTATAAAATTTGTCCGGATAAGAAGATTTTCCAATATATGCAAGAAGATTTTCTCCAAAATTTTCTACCTTATTGGATGTCTTCACAGTACCAATCTTCTGGTTGTTGTAATATCCGGTAATGCTGTCTTCTGTGATTACCGTTGTATACATTGCCCAGCTGCTGTCCGTTGCCGGCCCGCTGATTCCGTTAGCGGAATTCGTCGGAGTGATTCCGTATTCCGTATTCCACGGGGAACCTGCTGATACCGAATTGGTGATGACACTCTTCATCTTGCCACCCTTACTTGGATTCAGCAGCCAGTACTGTGATGGATATCCGCTGCTGTTCTTTCCAGTTCCAAAGAACATTGCCGCATAATCTCCGGCACCGGTCTCATTCTTTAACCATACGGAAATGGTCAGTGTATTCTGTCCGTCGAACATTCCCTTTGGAAGTTCCACATAGCCGGCACTGCTGCTTGCTGCTCCTCCAGGAAGATACAGGGCTCCGTCTTTGAACTCTGCGCCCGTTCCTTTCAGTTCTGCATTCTGCGCCATCTCATTGCCCGAATGATCCTGCACGTCTTCCGTGAGCGGATAATATGCAAGATATTCGAGACTCTCATTCTCTGCCGTATCTGACAGAGGAGCCGCCTGGACTACACTCGATGCAAGCATAGCCCCAAGCAAAGTAATCGATAATAAGCGTCTTATCTTTCCCTTTTTCATAAGCTCCCTCCTTATTATTTTACGCTGACTTTAATCTTCGCCAGCCCTTCTTTTCCTACCTTTGCAAATACAAACGTAGATCCTTTTCCAACGGCCGTGATCTTTCCATCTTTTACGGTTGCCACTGTCTTATCCGCACTCTTCCAGGTCATCTCTTTTCCCTTTGGAGTTACAGTCGCTTCCACCGTTTCGGAAGAGCCTTCCTTTAGTGTTACTGCCTCTTTTGAAAGTGTGATCTTCACCGGGTTAGTGATACAGTCTACTTTCTTATTGATCGCTTCTACCGCATCTGTATCCACCGTCGGTACTTTTGAAAGACTGTCTGCCCGGATCAGTGCCTGATTCAGACTCTCTTTCTGGCTGTCTGTCAGTGTGTTATCTTCCAACTGATCTTTGATCTCGTTTTTAATATCTTCCAGCTCTCTCTTATCGCAATCGATATAGTCAATCTTATGATAATTATCCACTGTCGGATCTGCGTTGTAGGTATCGATCAGAGTATTGTATTCTTCTGCCGTAACAGGGATCATCCCTCCGTGGCATCCTACATCGCCGCCAGTTCTTCCGTATCCGCTTGTCAGTTTCTTTACGCTGTCCGCTTTCGAAAGATCAGTTGTTGTATATGGTTCATACCGTACACTGCTGCTGCCATAATAGTCAATCATGATGCACCATTCGTCACGGTCATTGAACTTAAACATCGTCGCCCCCTCATAGGCTCCTTTTTTTGCTTCCATGTTCTTCTGGGAAATGTATTTGAAATGGTTTCCTGTACTTTCGTCTTTGAACCAGTTCCATACTACTTCCGCTTTCTGGAAGTCATTTAATCCGCTCAGATCTCCAAGGCTGGAATAATTTTTCCCATTCATTGTATATGGAGTGATCCTGTTCGGATTTGAATTGTCATAATCAACATCTGTGTCTAATACTGTATCCGCACTCATAAGTTCGATGTGGTTATCCGTCTCATCTTTTACGACACGGTACAGTGTTCCATATGGATTTCCGTCTTCATCTGCTACCCATAACTGGGATGTGTCGATATTGCCGTATCCGTCATTCGATGATACAAGCTTGCCCCATTTCTGATAGAAGGCTTCTTCCTCATACATCTTGGTCGGTCCGAAGGTCTTGAAATCTTTTGTCTCGTTACAATATAATCTGTTTCTTGCATATCCGTCTGTTCCCACACGGCAGGACCAGTATACAAGATAGTTGTCTTTTTCCGGATTGTAAACTGCTTCCGGTGCCCATGCTGCCCCGGCATCAATCTCGCTTCCTACATCAATGTATCTTCTTTCCCAGTGCACCCAGTCTTCCGTCTCATATACGAAAAGTTTTGTACTTCCGGCAGTTGACATCGTTCCCCAGTTTCCTACGGAATTGTTGCTCAGATTGCCGCCGTACTTGGATGCCATTGTATTCAGGTCTGTTGCCAGGATCCACACCTTTCCGGAATCTTCTTTTCTTGCACCTCTGATAAGGTAAGGATCACGCACACCCTGATCATTCCCTTCAAATGGGAATAATACCGATGCATCTCCAGATGTGGTTGACTTTATATCCGTACCGGCTTTCACTGCGTAGTTGTGTGTGCCCACAGTCTCAATATCGTCCGCATAATCGGTTCCCACTTCAAACAATGGGTGAAAACCATTCAATGCTGTCCAGTTCAGTCCATCTTCACTTAAGAAGAAATGAAGCTGCTGTACATCGGAACCTTTTACATTACCAAAACACACATAGACATATCCGGCTTTGGTATCTGCAGAAGTTCCTTCTGCGATCGTCAGATCAAAGCTCTGCTTTGTCGTGTCACTTCCATTCGTGACCGTTGCGGTCAGAATAAATTTGTAATTGCCCTTTCCTGCATATGGGCGTGTTACTTTTAACTTATTTCCCTTTACCGATACATATGCAGGATTGGCATCTCCTACACTGTAGCTGATCTTTGCATCCGGTGCACCGTCAATACTGTCCGGGAGTGTAAGATCACCGGTCAGGAGCTGATTGATCTGCGCTTCTTTGATTGTAAGTTTTGTATCTGCTGCCATCGCCCGGCTGCCCGCTGCCGGCCCCGCAAGTACGAGGGCCGTAACAGCTGCCAGACCGAAGGAGACTGCTTTCTTTACATATTTTCTTTTCATAGCATTTCTCCATCTGTTTGTTTCGGTTGACGGTTTATTTTACAGTCATAACTGCCACATCTGAAACTACGATTCTTCCGTCGGTTCCTGTTATCACGCAGCGGTATTTCTGGCCGTCACGCCATGTTGCTGCAGGTACAATCAGATTATTTGTCTGATTTCCTCCCATGGAAGAAGTTCTCCAGGTATTAGAGTTGGCATTACAATATTCCCACTGATAAGTTGCACCTTCTCCGGTACCTGCTTTCAGTGTGACTTCGAATAATACAGTATCACCTTTTGCTGCAGTTACGCTGACTGGCTGTGTCTCGATCACCGGTGCGGTCACTGCTGCACCAATCGTAACTGTTGCTGTATCAGAAATTACCTGGTTGCCATATCCGTCTGTAATCACGCAGCGGTATTTCTGGCCGTCACGCCACTTTGCTACAGGTACGCTGATAGATGCTGTCTGGCTGCCTATCATGGTAGAAGTTCTCCAGGTATTAGAGTTGGCATTGCAGTATTCCCACTGATAGTTCAGGTCTTTTCCTTCTGCTTCTACAGTTAATACGGCTGTTTCGCCCACCACACCTTTATAGCTTTCCGGATTCTTAGTGACCTTAAGTTCTTCCTTTGCACTGTCTGATCTAACATCCAGTGCTGTCGAATATTCTACGGCATAGCCGTCATATTTTGCTGTAACGATTGCTGTAACGGTTACTTTTCCTTCTTTTAATGCAGTTACGGTTCCATCTACATAAGTAGCTGCACTGTCGTCGCTGGATACATATTCAACATCAACCATGTCCTTTACACTGTCCGGAATTGTAAACAGTTTTTCGCTTTCGCCGACTTTCATTTCTTTCGTGGTCTCCGGTGCTTCCGGATCGATTACGCTGAATGGATCTACATATTCTTCTACATAGGCAAGACCTGCAATGGCTTTGTTCAGTTTGGTATATGCCGTATCTACTTTATCAAAGCTGTCTGCATCTTTTGCTTCCTGAATCGCTTCTTTCAGGCGGTCTGCCGATACGGTTGTACAATATGTTGTATCAATTGACTCTGCGGACTTGATCAAAGCATCCAGTTCTGCACGTTCCAGTGCTTTTACTGTTACTTTGATCTCTTTGGATGCTTCCAGTTCTCCTGATTTTGCTGTTGCGGTAAGTGTAACTTCTTTGGACTCTGCCGGGCTTGTTACGGTTCCGTCTGTTCCGATCACATTCTCATCAGAACTTGTCCATATGATCGTCATGCCGTTATCTTCTGTAGGAAGTGTCAGGTCATATTTTACATTATCCAGACTGTCGTTCTTTCCAAGCAGGTTCTCATCTGTAACTGCTTTTTCCAGTTTTTCCTGGAGCATCTGGGTATAATCTGCTTTGTTCTGTTCCTGTACTTCTTTTTCTGTCAGTGCAATGTCGTATACATTGACTTCATCGACCAATCCTTCGAATTCTGCATCCCAGTTGGTAACTCCAAGATAGATTCCCTGATTTTCTCCGTCTAACGGATCATTGGAATCATGTGTTCCGAGTTTGATGCCATCTACATAAGCAGTTACCTGTCCGCTCTTTCCGGACAGTGTGATATTGTGCCATCCTTCTGTATCAATCTCCGGGGACCAGAATGTAGACCACTTGTAGCCATTTCCATTTTCCCAGATCTTGCATGTGTTCGTTCCGGTCTTTTTACCGGATACTGCCAGCCATTTTTCCGGATTGTGATATCCGAGGAACAGTACGTTCTGGTTCTCTGCCAGTGTTCCGTCCGGTTTTACCCATGCAGATACCGTGTATTCTTTTCCGAGATTCTCTTCATCCAGTTTCAGTCCGTAGTCTCCTAATCTTACGGCCTTTCCGCTCTTACCTTCTTCGTATACAACATCTTTGGAATAAGCCGCCAGCTTTGTTGTAACTGCTGTTGCGTCCTTATCTGTAATACTGTTCGTCAAATTGTCTTCGAAAGAGTATGTTGCTTTCAGGTTTTCTTCCAGTCCACTCTTTACCATTACTTCAGTCACAGCTTCTTTCGTCGTACTGCCAAGCGTAACCTTTGTTGTGATCTTTGTTGTTCCGGCTCCGGTTGCGGTAACCTTTCCAGTCTCGTCTACGGTTGCAATATCCTTATTATCGGTCACATATGCAACAGAAGGATTTGCTTCTTTTACTACCACCGGCATCGTTACTTCGATGTTCTCTTCTCTTCCGACAACCATGTTCAGAGATTTTGTTGCTTCAATTCCGTTTTTTTCAAGAAGGCTCTCTGCTGAAGAATCATCATATAACTGATATACTTCTCCTTCTGTCAGAGTCTTGTTATAAACTTTAATGTCATCTGCAGATCCGGTGAATTCTCCGTCCCAGTTTGTAACACCGACGTAAATGTCCTGGTTGCTTCCGGTCAGTGGTGCACTCGTCTTATTCTCTGCAGTCTTCTCTCCGTCTACGTATACTTTAACATTATCTTTGTCGCCGGTAATTGTTACACAGTGCCACTCTGCACTGAGGTCTTTATTTGCCCATTTCGTCCAGCTGTATCCGTTACCATTTGCCCAGATCTTGGTGGTACTGTTGTTATTTCCATCACCTGCAATAGCCAGCCATTTTTCCGGATTATGGTATCCGAGGAATAATACGCTCTGGTTATCGCTGATATTTCCATCCGGTTTCAGCCACATAGATACTGTGAAGTTATCTCCCAGATCCTGCTGGTTCAGTTTCAGTCCATAATCTCCGAGTTTTACAGCTTTTCCGCCGTTTCTGTCTTCTGTGTAGGTAACAGTTCCGGAATAATTACCAAGACCTGTTACGATTGCAGATGCAGCGGTTCCTCCTTCTACATCATTCTCCAGTGTTTCATTCTCAAATGTCCACTCACCTACCAGTCCGTCCAGACTTGCGGACTTTGCAGCGAATGCCAGATGCGGTGGAACCATCATGGTAATTACGAGTGCACCTGCAAGTGCTGCAGACATTACTTTTTTCCGTTTCATAGCAATTTCTCCTTTCCATCAGGACCTTTTATTTCTTTTTATATGCGGAATCAACAACTGTGATCTGAATATTGTCAGTCTTCTTCTCGCCGTTGTATTCATATGTCACTTTCAGTGTCTTCTTACCTGTCGTTGTCATGTCAATCTTATCTGCATTCGTTGTATAATCCGTAATTTTAACCGTTTTGCCTGTCTCAAGATATAACTGAATACGGATATCGTTTGTCTTCAGTTTCTCTCCGACTGTGTACATACGTTTTGTCTTTCTTGCTTTTCCTGATTTAATTTCTGTATCTGTAGATACAAAGAATGTTGCGTCTTTGTCAGACGGATCCTGTGTCATGGAAAGGACTCCGCTTTTACTTGTCAGATAATAACCCGGATATCTGACACTTTCGAATGTAACACCACTTCCGTTAAATCCTTTTAAGGTACGGAATGTCATGCTCTCGGCTTCGGCAGTTGTTCCTTTTACATCCTGTGACAGTACCGGTGTGATCACACCGTTTTTCGGATCCTGTGCCGTGATATAGAGTCCCGGTTTGTTGTTCGACTCAATCGATACATATTCGTCTTTTTTGCTGGATTTTCCAGGATTGATCTCCCAGCTGCTTTCTTCGCCATCCTTATAGAAATCAACCTGAAGTGCTTTTCCTGTGATCGGATAGTCTGCGTCCAGCAGTGTATTCACGAATGATTTATGAGAAATGTAATTGCCATCGGAATCTGTAATCTGTGATGCTGTTCCGGTAAGTCCTGTTGCGGTCTTTTTGATCGGATCGATCGTTCCGTCTTCATTGATCGTAAATGGCTCACAACATGCAACTCTGCGGTATCCGCTTCCGTGTGGAAGGCTTCCGTCATGATATACAAAATATGTCTGTCCCTTGAAATCAAATACTGCCATGTGGTTTGTGTTGGCTGTTGCAGAAGGTTCCATAATGATTCCACCGAACTCCCATTCATTGCTCATGATGTCATCGGTCGTAGCATATGCCATCTGCTCTCTCCAGTCACATGCAAAGAACATATAGTACTTGCCATAATAATTGCCGTTTTCATCCTTCTGACGGTAATACCATGGTGCTTCCGTATAACTGTGTCCCTGGAAATCGTTGATCTTTCCGATTACGATATCATTTCCTTTGCCATATCCGACAGAAAGATTATCCGGATTGCCATCCTGATCTTTTACCGATATCATATCCTCATTCAATTCACATACGAAGAATCTTGTATTTCCCCATCCCAGATATCTGTGTTCCACACCATTTTCATCAGTTTCGATCCATACAGTCGGGTCGATATCTTCCCATGAATGTACGCTGTTCGGGGTCTGGCTGTTACTTACCAGCGGCTTTTGATTCACATCTTTAAACGGACCTGTCGGACTGTCCGAAACACCGACTCCGACTCCTTTTCCATCTGAAAACTGTGTACAGTAATAGAAGTAATACTTTCCATCAGAACCTTTTGCCACCTGTCCTGCCCAGGCCTCATGGTTATCACCTCCTTTGATATCCGAACTGTTCATGATCTTGCTTTCATATGTCCAGTTTTTCATGTCTTTGGAAGAATAACATCTCCAGTCCGGCATCCAGTAAGACTCATTGCTTGAGGTATCGTGTCCTACGTAGCAATATACGGTGTCGCCGTCAACCAGAACCGACGGATCTCCGCCGTAAAGAATGTCTCCGTTCTCATCAAACCCAAGCATCGGGTTGCCGGAGTTACTCTTTTTCAATGTCTTCGTCTCGACATTGTCTTTTGCATATACCAACGGCGTACACAAAGATATCGATAACACCGCTGCCAATGCTCCTGTTAGTAATTTTTTCATCTCTTACTCCTTTCTTTTTGCTTTTCTTCTTTTTACTTCTTCTCCTTTCTTTTTCGTTTCATATCATATTGACTCGGGAGTGCTCCCATGAAACTCCGATTCTCGAATCCGGATATACTATTCCTTCTCAGTTACACAATACTTCCCCTCTTCTTCCAGAAAAGCATCCTTAAAATGAGACAGCACACCCGTAGCCGGTGTAAATGTCATCTCTCCGAAATAGATTTTCTCATCTGCCAGATATAGATCCACTCGTACAAACGGGATTCCCTCTCCCAGCTTTTCTGCCATACAGATCATCTCTTCCAGCTTATCTGGCCGCTTTACTGGATTTTTGTCAACCTCTGTTCCTTCCACAATATCCAGTTCCTTCCAGTCTCTGTCAAACACATTCTTGTACCTTTTTGCACCTTTTTGATTGCAAACAAGAATAAAGCGGACTTTCCCGTTACTACAGTGAAATTTATAATCCGGGAGTCCGCCTTCTGCTTCTATATATTCTTCACAGATAATCCGGCGCCTTATATCGCGATAATGCATTTCCAGTGATAAATAAGCTATATGAAAACTCAACCAGAAATGCATCATTTTTTTTAATCTTCTCTGTTCTTTTTTATCTAATTTGTTTTTATCCACACATATGTAATTCATATCACAACCATGTGTGGCTTTTAATACGAATTTTTTCGGAAGTCCGTCAAATGAAACTTCTTCTGCTTTGTCATACACACCCAGAAGAGGAACCAATGTATCTTTATATCCCTTTTGTTCCACAAACTTACGGACTTCATATTTATCCGTCAGCAGACTTCTCATCTTTCCATCCGTATTGTATTCCGTCCACAGAATTTTCTCATTCAGTTTCCTCGGACATGACAGATCAATTTTTTTATGGAAATGAATTCTTGTCTGAATCTCTTTCGTCCTCTGGATGCCGAATATCTTACTCATTCCATAGTTCCATGCCATTACAGCTCCTCTGTAACACCATTTCCCATAATAGCCTATCCTACTCACACACCATCACTCCATTTTTAGAAAACCTTCAGTCTGGCCGCATACACCATCCGCAATACAAAATCCGGCATAATCCTGGCAATCTTAAGCCCGGCCTGTACCATCTTTGCTTTCCGGGACAACTGCCCCTTCCACCTCTTCATTGCTTCTCTGGCTTCTGCCTTATTTCCCGCAAGAATACTGGTATATATATATACTGTCATCTTCATATTGTATTTGCGCTGAATCATTGCAAGTTCTTCTTTACTATGCGCAGAATCTTCAAGCTCTTCTTCCAGATTCTTTATAAACGCATCTGCTTTTGCTACTTTTACCCTTGTTCTGGCATTCGCTTCTGCCATCCTGTGATAATTCACACAGACTTCGGAAGAATATGCAACCTTCGGATTATTTCTGGCTACTCTTGACCACAGATCAAGATCCTGTCCGATCTTTTCTCCCGGTCTGAATAATCCGGCTTTTAAGACTGCCGATGTCCGGATCACGGTCGCCGATGTCCAGACAAAATCATAAGCATACTGATAGGTAAGCCAGTAACTTTCAAGACATCCGGTTGCCGGAGTCAGTCTCGCTGAATAATGGCTTTTCCCATTTCCCATATCTACTCTGTACGCAGTGACATACATATCACTTTCCGGATATTTTTCTATAAGGTGATCGATCGTCTTCAGATAATCAGGTTCCCATTCATCATCTGCATCCAGAAATGCGATATATTGTCCTTGCGCATGTAAGATTCCTGTATTTCTTGCAACGGATACTCCCTGATTCTGCTGATGGATGATTGTTATATTTTCACTCTTTATCTTCCTGGCTTCTTCAAGCGAGCGATCCGTCGATCCGTCATCAACCACGATTACCTCATAGTCTTTAAAGCTTTGTTTTTTTACACTTTCCAATGTCATGCGGATACAATTTTCTTTATTATATAAAGGAACCACAACGCTGAATCTCATGCAGTCTCTCTCTCCTTTATCATCTTATACGCTTTGTTTTCTGCTCTGTTTTCCGTCTTGCTTTCTGTTACGACACCTTCCGAACTTTCTTTCATAAAAAGGACTTTCACTGTTGCCAGAATCAGACGCAGATCCATAAGTACCGATGCTTTTCTGATGTAATAAGCGTCCATCTGTGCTTTCTCAATGGCCGGTGTATTATATCTTCCATAAACCTGCGCAAATCCTGTAATTCCGGCCTTTACCTTCAGACGCATTGCAAATTCCGGATTTTCTTCTGTGTATTTTTCTGCCAGCTCCGGTCTTTCCGGTCTTGGTCCCACAATGCTCATATCACCTCTTAACACATTGATAAACTGTGGAAGTTCGTCAATTCGTGTCATGCGGATCCATTTTCCAACCGTTGTAATTCTGTCATCTGATTTTTCTGCCAGTCTTGCTTTTCCGTCTTTTTCCGCATCCATCTTCATACTGCGGAATTTGTAAATTTCAAATATCTTTCCATCTTTTGTCAGCCTCTTCTGACTGTATAAAACAGTTCCTCTGTCCTGTGCTTTGATCAATCCGGCTGTTATAAGCATAACCGGCGATGCCAGGACCAGCCCCACTACCGATATACAGATATCCATCATTCTTTTTACCAGCTCATACACCGGTCTTTCATTCTTATTTCCAATCTGCAGCAGCATAGTACCATTTACAGACACCGACTTCATGCTGCACATCAGTACATCTTCCATTTCTGGTTTCAGATAAACTTCTATTCCATTTGCAGCACAATACCGGAGAATCTGATCCTTCTGTACTCTGTCAATTTCCTGCAGGATAACAAGATCCACATCTTTTAACTGTTCTAAAGTCTGCGGTGTAACCTCAAGAACCCGGATCCACATTTTTACATGAATCCAGTCTGACATATGTCTTAAGTCTTTCATTTTCTCAAACATTTCACTGTTTCCATAGAGAACAGCTGCCTCTTTCTTTCCATACAGATGGCACATAATCTGGCTGCTTCCCAGTGTATATATAGCTGCAAATGCAGTCTGTGCCACTAACTTAAGAAGCATCATCCAGATATCATTTATACTCGTTTTTGTAACGTATCCTGTCAGATATGTAACTGCATCCGCCAGAAACAATGCAAGCCCCTGCGAATATATCAATTCCATGCTTTTCTTTGTCTGTGTTTCAAAAGCTTCATATGTACGAGTCATAAAGCAGTATACAATTACAAAAAGAAGTAGCTGATACAGCATATCTTTGCCGGATATATATCCGGTATGCCCCCCCACAAAGATAAAGGCCATTCCTGCAATATTAAAAACTTTAAACAGTCTTTCCATTACATATTTTCCCATAGCTGCATCCCTTCTTCATCATACGTTAACTATTTGCTGATCGTAACAACATTTCCCTGATCGCCTTCTGTTAACACAACGTTTCTGTCTTCGTAACTCCAGCTTGTCTTATCGGCTTCCTCAGTACCATCCGCTCCAAGCTGTTCTGAAATTGCATTAACCAGAGAATCTTTTGCAACAGACGGGAATGTAAGCTGCGCACTTGCTACATTTCCATCTTTGCTTTCTACAACAATCTTTACATCTGCTCCAAATAACTTTGTATCATAAGAAGCTGCTGCCTCTTTTGCTCCCAGAAGTGCAATCATATCCGCATCTGCTCCTCCGACTTTTGTCACGAGATCAGCCATCTGGAATGTATCTTCTGCAACATTTAACGCATCAGAGCTTTCCACTACTTCACCATCCTGTGATTCTTTTTTGGAATCTTTGTCCTCTTTCTTTTCATTGCTTTGTGTTGTCTTCTTGTCTGGCTCTGCTGCTTTTTTATTATCTGAACCGCCACATCCAACTATGGACATTACAACAATTGCTACCGCCATTAACATTGCAAAACATTTCTTTTTCATTTAAATTTCCTCCTTCAACCATATATTTTGCACAATTTAATTATGATAAATGATATATTATCTGGCATTTTTTTACAGCAGTATTATTTGTGAAATTTTTACACTTTTTTATTCATTTTTATTGTCAATGTGATTTTTTTTGATTTTATGTTGATTTTTTTATACTATTGACTCAAATATCATCTGATGTAATATCGAGACAAATTTAGAAATGATGTCAGAATCGCTTCTGTGGAGCCGATCTTATCTGTTTAAAACAAAAAGAGTGATAATACGAAGATTTCATTGTATTTATTATAATACTGAAGCTGCTTGATCTTCGTCGTAATGACCATTGTCCTTGCTCCTGCCAGGAAGATGACCGCACTGATCGTTACCATCGCATTGATAAAGTAATAGCTAAATACACTGATGATCGTTGACAGAGCATTCGGTGTCACAACACGGATGATCGTCTTGATCCAGTTATCTCCCATCAGCATCGCTGTCGTTTCCCAGGAACCATTTAACTTCGCCAGTGATTCCTTCATCATCAGATACGGTGTCGAAAAATAGTGGATCATGTTACAGAGAACAAGGATCAGGAATGTACTTTGCAGACTGGTTCCCGAAAAACAGAACAGGAACGCAAGTCCAAGTACCATTCCGGGAATCGTATTCGTAATCAGTGCAATTCCCTCGATCACTTTTTTAATTTTTCCGGCACATGACTTCTCGCTGTGACCAGCGCACTTCCATATGTCAGAAGCGTTCCGAACATAGCTGTGAAAAATGCTACATAAAGAGAATTCACATATACATTGGAAAGTTCCGTATCTTTCAGCACGTTTGCTACATTTTTCATCGTAAAATGTAGTTCATACGGCCACTCTTCTACAAATGGCACAATGAAGATCACTGCAAATCCGTATGTGATCGTCGGAAGCAGCATCGGAAGCATCGCAGCCATTTCGATCAATTTTTTCAGATACCGGTTCACATTCGTATAATGCACGGTATATGCCATCAAAAAAATCAGAACTGTCGTTACCAGTGCACTACTTCCTGCAATCAGGAAACTGTTCTTTAATGCTTTAAGAAATCCTCTTGTCTGAAAAACTTATTTATAAAATGCTGTCGTAACTCCCTATTCACCAATCACAGATTTTCCCAGAAGTCTGACAATCGGAATAATCAGAAATGCCGCAAAAAGAATTGCAATCAATACAAATATCAGTTTTATCTCTTTTTCTTTCTTCGTCTTCATCTTCTATTACTCCACTATGCCAGATTTTCCTTTTTTTCCTGATCTTCCTTATGAAATAATGTATAAATATTGTTCTTCTTTATTTCCAGCTGATTCAGAATAAATTTTTTTACAAACTCACTTCCCGGATGATTGATGATCTCCGACGGACTTCCATACTGGGCAATTCCACCCTTTTCAAGGATCAGCACTCTGTTGGAAATGGTAAGTGCTTCTTCCGGATCGTGTGTTACAATAATTGTTGTCAGATGATATTCTCTTGCAATCTATATAAAATCAAATGTTTTGATTTCCAGCATAAAACCCATCACCGGCATCCTCTTTTGCATGCTTAAACTTGTAGAAATCCTACAGAAATCCATTTACTTATGATTTCCATCTGTCATTTACTCTTTTATAAGGATAACACATTCACAGACTATACTTATGTTAAATCTTGGTAAATCTTCTTAATAAATACGCAATAAAAAAACAACCAACATATCGTTGATTGCTTCTTATCTTTCATATACCTTCAAAA
>OGRL01001546.1_pt1 | contig 17031 bp, 16 predicted proteins | sample 1553481 | NCBI WGS metagenome assembly OGRL01 (sample SAMEA2580036, study PRJEB22360) | human gut metagenome
TTCATGCCCTTTGCACCCTCCGTCAGCACCAGTTCTGCACCGTATGCTTTCATCAGGTTTCGACGTTCTACACTCATCGTTTCCGGCATGGTGATAATCAGACGATAGCCTCTTGCAGCCGCAACTGATGCCAGACCAATGCCCGTATTGCCGCTGGTCGGTTCAATCAGAACACTGTCCGGATGCAGCAAGCCTTGTTCTTCGGCTTCGTCAATCATTGCCTTTGCAATCCGGTCTTTTACGCTGCCAGCCGGATTGAAATATTCCAGTTTGCCCAGCAGCGTTGCTTGCAACTGTTCTTCCTGCTCGGTGTGGGTCAGTTCCAACAAGGGAGTATGTCCGATTAAGTCTGTAATTTTCTGTACAATTTTCATATCTGTAACTTCCTTCCCATCAGCTTGGAATCCTACTGCTTACCAGAATTCCGATTTGATTCATATGCAATTATTATAGCAGATTTTTTGCAGAATGTCAAGCAAGTTGACAGATTTTGCAGAGAAATTCTGCCCGAATTTTGTGGATTTTGTAAGAAATTTCGCAATCCTTATTGTGCAAGTTTCCGCTTCTGAATGGTTGCCCAGATTCGCATAATCTGCCCTAAAACGACACCAACCAGAACCGCTGCCAGAATCGTTCCGATGCCGACACTGCCGAACTGATGAAGCACCAGCAGGCACGTGGTCAGGGAAATGACGACCATCGTCAAATCAAATGCAACCTTGACTTTCGGAAAGGCAATCTTGGTCACCTCTGAAACTGCCTGCATAACACCTTCCCCAGCCAGCGGCATGATATTTGCCGGCATATAGAAGAAAATGCCGATTGCAACCAGAACAATGCTGACCAGACACATGCCAATCCGAAGAGCAAAGTTGTGAACAGTCGGTGCAAAGGTCATCAGATAATTACAGAATGTTGTAAAATAGCCGAACACAATGCCGACTGGAATTTGCAGCAGCGACTTCAACTGAAATCGTTTCCGCAAAATCAAAACTTGAATCAAAACCAGAACGCAGTGAAATAAAATCGTTGCTTTGCCCATTTCCAGCCCCCAGCAACGTGTCATGGTATACGGAATCGAGCTGACCGGCGAAACGCCTAAATTTGATTTGACAGAAATCGCAATGCCTGCTGTCATAATAAATAAGCCGACAAAATAACAAATCAGCCGATTCGGGAATGAACGTGTTTTCTCAATGGTTTCCATAAACATCCTCCTTATGCCTTTGGTTCAAAATTTTTGTGAATCCGCAGGAGATAGGCACATAACGCCTGCTGTTCCGCCGCAGTAAACCCCTGTAATGCGGTCTGTTCAATCTCTGTAAACGCAGCATCGACACATTTCAGCTGCTCTTTTCCCTTTTCCGTCAAGAAAATATGCCAGCTTCTCCGGTTGCCGTCCAAGGTTTTCCGTTCAATCAGGTTCGCCCTTTCCATACCATTTAAAATGGAAGTCAGCGATGCCGGTTCAATCTGACACGCAGCAGCAATTTCCCGCTGTGTCGTTCCATCGTGTTCTTTTAAGTAGTCCAACACTTTCGGCTGTCCGATGCTCAGTCCTGTTTCCTTGATTTTCCCGAATAACGTCTTTTGAAACAGAAAATGGTCTGTCATCAACAAATAATGCAGCGTTTCTTTCATGGATATTCCCCCCTCCCAAAACAGTTAGAATCCTAACGATTAGGATTCTAATAATTATTATATCCCTTTTTCGATTGGCTGTCAATTCGCAGGTTGTACCATTTTTTCCACAAATCAAATCATTTTTCCAACGACAAAAAAGCTGCAAGCATCCACAGGGACACTTACAGCTTTTTATAAAAATTGGGAGGAGAACCTGTTTTTTCGTCAGGCAGGAAGCTTATTCATACTGTACCACGTTCGCCCAACGCAGCAGAAATTCCCGTTCGTCTTCCTTGCCCTTTCCAAGCTGGGAAGCTGCCACAATCGGCATCCAGGAACGCACATACTGCTTTGCAATGTCATTCTTTTCGCAGAAAATCTGCAAGTACTGTTCGGCAACGTCTTCCTTGCCGTTCAGGCAGAACAGCAGATAGGTTCTCGCTGCATCTGCACTGGCATTGCCCTGTGTCACGTGTGACCAGTCAATCACATACCAGTCACCATCTGGTGTTACAATGACATTGCTCGGGTTGAAATCGCCGTGGCAAATCTTTTCATGCTCCCGCATACCGTTCAACCGCATATGCAGTTCATAGCGTGTGGTCGCATCTAAGCCGGATTCCCGAATCTTCCGGTTCATCTTGTCTTTCAGGCGGTTCAGCAGCGGTGCACGCTTGCTGAGAATTTCGCTCTGCAATGCAACAAACTGTTCGAGATATTCGCTCATCTTTTCCGGATGTGCTGCCATCAGAGATTCCAGCGTTTCGCCCTCGATAAATTCCGTCACAATTGTCCACTGTCCATCAATCTGCTTTACTTCGAGCAGCTTTGGAATCTGCAAGCCGGTTTCTTCCACTCTTGCCTGATTCAATGCTTCATTCAAAATATCGGACTTCTTGAACGATGCTCCGAACACTTTCAGCCGGAGGTTGCCGTCCTGATAACTTTTCTTGTTTGGTTGTTCTGATAATACCCGCATGTTTCTCACCTTCCTGCTTATTCGCCGTAATATGCCTTCAGATACATTGCCTTGATTTCCGACATCAGCGGATACCGTGGGTTTGCTCCGGTGCACTGGTCATCGAATGCCTGCTCGACCATTTCATCCAGTGTTGCGAGGAAATCTTCTTCCTTTACACCGTAATCCCGAATGGTCTTCTTGATGCCAACCCGTTCCTTGAGGGCTTCAATCTTTGCAATCAGCTGTTCGAGCAATTCTTCATCACTGTTGCCGCTCAAGCCTAAGAACCGTGCCACTTCTGCATACCGTTCCAGTGTGTGCGGATATGCATACTGCGAGAATGTGCCCATCTTCTGCGGTCTTGGGTCAGCGTTATAACGCATTACATCCGTCAGCAACACTGCATTTGCAACACCGTGCGGCAGGTGGTGGAATGCACCGAGCTTATGTGCCATGGAGTGGCAAACGCCGAGGAATGCATTTGCAAATGCCATACCAGCCATAGTGGAAGCATTCGCCATCTTTTCTCTTGCCACTGGTTCATTCAGACCGTTGTCATAGCAAGCCGGCAGATAAGTGAAGATGTTCTGAATCGCTCTCAGTGCCAGACCATCTGTGAAATCGGTTGCCATAACAGAAGCATATGCTTCCAGAGAGTGTACCAATGCATCAATCCCAGATGCAGCCGTCAAGCCCTTCGGCTGAGTCATCATCAAATCGGTGTCCACAATTGCCATGTTCGGCAGCAGTGCATAGTCTGCCAGCGGATACTTCACGCCAGTCTTTTCATCGGTGATAACCGCAAACGGTGTTACTTCTGAACCCGTACCGGAAGAGGTCGGAACGGCAATGAAATATGCCTTTTCGCCCATGGTCGGGAACGTGTAAACACGCTTCCGGATGTCCAAGAACCGCATTGCCATGTCCATAAAGTCTGCTTCCGGATGTTCGTACATCACCCACATAATCTTTGCAGCGTCCATGGCAGAACCGCCGCCCAATGCAATGATGACATCCGGTGCAAAGGCACGCATTTCTTCTGCACCACGCTTTGCACAAGCAAGGGTCGGGTCTGGTTCCACGTCCGAGAAAATCTGATAGGCAATGCCCAGTTCATGCAGCTGGTCGGTGATGCAGTGAACCGTTCCGCTCTGGAACAGGAAACGGTCGGTTACAACAAATGCCTTCTGCTTGCCGAGAACCTGCTTCAGCTCCCGCATTGCAACCGGCAGACAACCCTTCTTAAAGTATACCTTCTGCGGTGTCCGGAACCAAAGCATATTTTCTCTCCTCTCTGCAACGGTCTTAATATTTAATAAGTGCTTTACGCCGACATTTTCAGAAACAGAGTTGCCGCCCCAAGAGCCGCAGCCCAATGTCAAAGATGGTGCTAAGTTAAAGTTGTACAAGTCACCGATACCGCCGTGAGAAGACGGGGTATTTACAACGATACGGCAAGCCTTCATGCGTGCTGCAAACTGGTCTAACCGTTCCCGTTCGTGAACCGTGTCAATATACAGAGAAGCAGTGTGACCATAGCCGCCATCCTGTACCAGCTGGTCAGCCTTGTTCAGGGCATCTGCAAAATCAGTTGCATGATACATTGCCAGAACCGGCGACAGCTTTTCATGTGCAAATTCTTCTTCTAAATCGACGGATTCCACTTCCCCAATCAGAACCTTTGTCCGTGGGTCAACGGTAACGCCTGCCAGCTCGGCAATCTTTGCTGCCGGCTGTCCAACGATTTTACTATTCAAAGCACCATTGATTAAGATGGCCTTTCTTACCTTTTCGGTTTCTTCCGGTGTCAGGACATAGCAGCCTGTCTTGATAAATTCTGCCTTGACCTGGTCATAAATGCTGTCGTCTACAATCACAGATTGTTCAGACGCACAAATCATACCATTATCAAAGGTCTTGGAATGCACGATGGAGTTGACTGCCAGCAGAATATCTGCGGTCTTGTCAATGACTGCTGGTGTGTTTCCTGCACCAACGCCGAGTGCTGGCTTACCGCTGGAGTAAGCAGCTCTTACCATGCCAGGGCCACCCGTTGCCAGAATCAAATCTGCTTCCTGCATCAGGGTGTTGGTCAGTTCCAGCGACGGCACATCAATCCAGCCGATGATGTCCTTCGGTGCACCTGCTGCAACCGCTGCATCCAATACAATCTTTGCAGCTGCAATGGTGGATTTCTTTGCACGTGGATGCGGAGAAATCAAAACTGCATTTCTGGTTTTTAAACTAATCAAGGTCTTGAAAATGGCGGTAGAAGTCGGGTTTGTGGTCGGAATAACGGCTGCAATGACACCGATTGGTTCTGCAATCCGCTTTGTTCCGAATGCCTTATCTTCTTCTACGACACCGCAAGTCTTGGTATCCTTGTAAGCGTTATAGATATATTCCGCTGCATAGTTGTTCTTGATGACCTTGTCTTCCACAACGCCCATGCCAGTTTCTGCCACTGCCATCTTTGCCAGCGGAATGCGTGCCTGATTGGCTGCCAATGCCGCTGCACGGAAAATACAGTCTACCTGTTCCTGTGTGTAGGTAGCAAATTTTGCCTGTGCTGTCCGAAGGGCTGCCAATTTCTCTTCCAGTGCCGGTACAGTGTCGACCAGACCGACCGTCATCTGTTCTGTTTTTTCCGTCATATGCAAATCTCCTATCAATTGATTTTCAAAAACCAGTTTTTCCGGTTTCTGCTGTTATTATACCACATTGTTATTTTTTTGTCAATCTCAAATCGTTATTTTTTTGTCAAACTTTCTTTTGAAACAAAAACGCCGTTTTTCAACAGTTAGTCAGTACTAACCACTTTTCTTTCTTCTGCTTTTTTCTCAAAAAAGCCAAAAAAGAAAACCTCCTGTCATTCGCTTTTTGTTCCATTTCTCTGCTTTCTCTGCACCTCGTCCGACTTTTTTCAGAAATTTCGACACCTTTTCCGAAATACGATTGACATTCCAGCGAATCTGTGGTATAATAACAACAATAAATTCCTTTAAGTCGATCCAGAGAGGTCGAAAAGGCGTTTCAAGCTTGCGGCAGATTGTACCCCCTTGCGGCTACAATCTCATTTTTCAGCCCTCATTGCAACCATTTGCAGGAAAAGCACGCTGACTCGTCCAAGGATGAGGCAGCGTTTTTTTGTGTGCAAAAATCCATTGACAGGAAGGAGGAACTCCCACTTTGAAAACCATTATGGATGCATCCGCCATCCAGCGTGCGATTACCCGCATCACCTATGAGATTCTCGAACGCAACCACGGTGCAGACCAGCTTGCTGTGATTGGCATTTATTCCAGAGGCGTGATCTTGGCGAAACGCATCGTGGAACGCATTGCAGAACTGGAACACCGACAGGTGGAACTCGGTGCGTTGGATATTACCACCTATCGGGATGATAAGGTTGTCCCCAATCACGCAGAAAAAACAAAAATTGATTTTTCTGTACAGGATAAAAAAATCATTTTGGTGGATGATGTCCTTTATACGGGCAGAAGCTGCCGCGCTGCCATGGATGCCGTTCTGGAACGGGGCAGACCCACCAGCATTCAGCTTGCGGTGCTGATTGACCGTGGCCATCGGGAATTGCCCATCCGTCCGGACTATGTTGGGAAGAACCTCCCGACTGCACAGACGGAAACCGTGAAGGTTTCTGTCAACGAATTGGACGATGCGGACTGTGTCACTATTTTTTAATCATCCGGTTTTCCCCCACCATTCATTGACTGAGAGGACGGTGCAACCTATGCAGACGATTTTATTACAGCATGCAACGGATGCTTACGGCATTTCCAGCGATTTTCTGATTCAAGATGGTATCATTGCAAAACGTGCTCCGGCAGGTACTTTGCAGGATGCCGCAGATGTGGTAATCCCAGCAAAGGGCTTGACCATTTTTCCGGGCTTGTTCGATATGCACGTACACTTGCGAGATCCGGGCTTTACCCAAAAAGAAGATATTCTGACGGGTGCAGCCGCTGCCTTGGCTGGCGGTGTGACGGATGTTGCTTGCATGCCAAACACCAAGCCCACCATCGACACCCCCGAAACGGTTCAGTATATTTTAGACAAAGCCGCTCCAACGGGCGTCAAGGTACACCCCATCGGCTGCATTACCAACGGCATGAAAGGCGAATCGCTCTGTGATTATCCGGCTCTCATGCAGGCTGGTATCTGTGCGATTTCCGACGATGGCAGACCAGTAGAGAATGCTGAGCAAATGCGGCTGGCTCTGGAACAGGCACGGGATTTGCACCTGCCAGTGATTTCCCACTGTGAAGACCTCTCCATTATTCACGGCGGTATCGTCAACAAGGGTGCTGTTTCCGAACAGTTGCAGGTACAGGGCATGGACAGAGCTTCCGAAGACTATATTACTGCCAGAGAAATCATTCTGGCTGGCTCGGTGCACGGTTCGATTCACATCGCACACGTCAGCACAAAGGGCAGCGTGGAAATTGTCCGGCTGGCAAAACGGGAAGGCATTGCGGTCACCTGCGAAACTTGCCCACATTATTTCCTGCTGACCGAAGAAAAGGTGCTGTCGAAAGATGCCGATTACCGGATGAGTCCACCGTTGCGGACGGAAGAAGACCGGAAAGCCGTTCTGGAAGGTGTTCTGGATGGGACAATTGATTGTATTGTCACCGACCACGCTCCGCACACACCGGAAGAAAAAAGCGATTTCTACCACGCACCCAATGGTGTCATTGGGATGGAAACTTCTTTGGCTGCAACGCTGACGCTCTATCATCAGAACCTGCTGACACTGCCGGATATTGTCCGGCTGATGGCAGACCGCCCGAGAGAAATTCTCCACCTGCCAAAGCAGACCCTCGAAGCAGGTGCACCAGCGAACTTGACGCTGGTCGATTTAAACAAGGAATGGATCGTTGACCCGAACAAGCTGCACTCCAAGGCTCGCAATGCAGTATTCAAGCAGATGCAGTTCCGTGGAAAGGCCGTTTTGACGATGACCGATGGAGTCATTCGCTATCGGGACAAGGATTAAAATAGAAAGGAACGAACGATAATGGCATTTGACAGATTGATCAAACGCATTCAGGAAACCGGTAACCCTTCCGTTGCCGGTTTAGACCCAAAGCTGGACTATGTACCGGCATTCATCCGTGAAAAGCATTTTGCTGCGGATGGCATGACCTTAAAGGCAGCTGCAAACGCCATCAAGGAATTTAACTTTGCCTTGATTGATGCCCTTGCAGATGTCGTTCCAGCCATCAAGCCACAGGCTGCTTACTATGAAATGTACGGATACGAGGGCGTTCGGGTGCTGGCGGAAACCATCGCTTATGCACAGAGCAAACACTTATTCGTCATCACAGACGGCAAGCGGAATGACATTGGTGCAACTATGCAGGCATATGCAACCGCTCACCTTGGCAGCGTGACCGTTGGAACAGAAACCTTAGAACCGTTCGGAGCAGATGCTCTGACCGTCAACGGCTATCTCGGCACAGACGGCATCCGTCCGCTGCTGGATATCTGTGCAGAACGGGACAAGGGTATCTTCGTTCTGGTCAAGACTTCCAACCCGTCCAGCGGCGAACTGCAAGACCAGAAAATCGGCAAAAACACTGTTTATGATGTCATGGGCGATATGTGCGAAACCTGGGGTGCGGAACAAATCGGTGCATCCGGCTATTCCGCAGTCGGTGCGGTTGTCGGTGCAACCTATCCGGAACAGCTCAAGGAACTGCGTGTCCGCCTGCCGCATACGTTCTTCCTCGTGCCGGGTTACGGGGCACAGGGCGGCGGTGCTGCCGGTGTCGCAGCAGCGTTTGACCAGAATGGTCTTGGTGCAATTGTCAATTCCTCCCGTGGAATCATGTGTGCTTATCAGAAAGAAGCAGATTGTCCGGCAGAAGATTTTGCTGGTGCTGCTCGTCGGGAAGCCATTCGGATGCGGGAAGATTTGTGCAGCCATATTCAATAACTTTTGGAAAGGACTATTATACTATGTCTTTGTTTAATCAAGGAGAGAAAGCGTATCTCCTGCTTGCAGACGGTACGATTTTAGAGGGCATTCATTTTGGTGTCAAGGGAACGGCAATCGGAGAAGTCGTATTTACGACGGGTATGACTGCCTATCAGGAAACCATGACCGACCCGAGCTATTACGGGCAGCTGGTTATCCAGACATTTCCGCTGATTGGAAACTACGGCGTGAACGAAGCAGACAACGAATCTGACCGCTCCTATATCCGTGGCTATATCGTACGGGAATGGTGCAATACTCCATCCAATTTCCGGATGGAAGGCGATGTGAATTCGTTCTTGGAAGAACAGAACATCATCGGCATTCACAGCATTGATACCCGTAGCCTGACCCGAAAGATTCGGGAATACGGTGTCATGAACGGTGCAATTACGACGGAAGATGTCTATGCACAGAAAGATGCTCTGCTGGAACAGATTCGTGCTTACACCGTTAAGAATGCGATTTGCTCTGTTACAGGCGACAAGAAGCGTGTCTACAGCAACCCGAACCCGAAATATCGGGTGGCACTGTTCGACTTCGGCTACAAGCGGAACATCCGGAATGAACTGGTTGCCCGTGGATGTGAGGTCACCGTTCTGCCGGCTCTGACCAGTGCAGAAGAAGTCAAGGCAATGGCTCCGGACGGCATCATGCTGTCGAATGGCCCTGGCGACCCGACCGAAAATCAGGCAGTCATCGACAATGTGCGTGCAGTTGCAGAACTGGGCATTCCGATTTTCGGTATCTGTTTGGGACATCAGCTGCTGGCTCTTTCACAGGGTGCTCGCACTGAAAAGCTGAAGTACGGTCACCGTGGTGCAAACCAGCCGGTTATCGACCTGCAAAGCGGCCGTACCTATGTTACCAGCCAGAACCACGGCTATGCCGTTGTTGGCGACAGCTTAGACCCGTCCATCGGAACGGTTTCCCACGTCAACGCCAACGACCACACCTGTGAAGGTATTCGGTATCATAAAATCAACGCCTTTACCGTACAGTTCCATCCGGAAGCACACGGCGGCCCGTTGGATACTGCATACTTGTTTGATGAATTCCTTGCTGGAATGGAAAAGGAGAAAATGTAACCATGCCATTGAGAAGCGATATAAAAAAGGTACTCGTAATTGGTTCTGGCCCGATTATCATCGGACAGGCAGCCGAATTTGACTATGCCGGCCCACAGGCTTTCCGTGCATTGAAGCAGGAGGGCATTGAAGTTGTACTCATCAACTCCAACCCTGCAACCATCATGACCGACAAGGCAATGGCAGACAAGGTTTATATTGAACCGTTGACCTTGGACGTTGTAAAGCGGATTATCCAAATTGAAAAGCCGGACAGCCTGCTCTCCACCATGGGCGGTCAGACAGGCTTGACCCTCTCCATGCAGCTGGCAGAAGAAGGCTTCCTGGAAGCAAACGGTGTCAAACTGCTGGGGGCTGACCCGCTCACCATCCACAAGGCAGAAGACCGTCAGGCATTCAAGGACACCATGGAAAAAATCAATCAGCCATGTATCCCGTCTAAGGTTGTTGAAACCGTAGAAGATGCGGTTGACTTTGCAAAAGAAATTCACTATCCGGTTATCGTTCGTCCGGCATTCACCCTCGGCGGTACAGGCGGCGGGATTGCAGACAACGAAGAAATGCTCCGTGACATCTGCAAGAACGGTCTGCGGCTCTCCCCAATCACACAGGTTCTGATTGAAAAGTGTATCAGCGGCTGGAAAGAAATTGAATTTGAAGTTATTCGTGACCGCAAGGGCAACGTCATTACCGTCTGCTCCATGGAAAACTTCGACCCAGTCGGCATTCATACCGGCGACAGCATCGTTATCGCTCCGGCAGTCACCCTGACCGACCGGGAATACCAGATGCTGAGAACCGCTGCCATCAACATCATCTCTGAATTGAAGGTAGAGGGCGGCTGCAACTGTCAATTTGCTCTGCATCCAACCAGCATGCAGTATGCAGTTATCGAAGTAAATCCACGTGTATCCCGTTCTTCTGCACTGGCTTCTAAGGCAACCGGTTACCCGATTGCAAAGGTTGCAACCAGAATTGCCATCGGGTACACGCTGGATGAAATCATCAACCAGGTAACCGGCAAGACTTACGCTTGCTTTGAACCGGCTCTGGACTATGTCGTTGTAAAATATCCGAAGTGGGCATTTGATAAATTTGTCTATGCAAAGCGGACACTGGGTACTCAGATGAAGGCAACCGGTGAAGTCATGGCAATCGGTACGAGCTTTGAACAGGCAATCATGAAGGCAGTTCGTTCTATTGAATTGGGCGTTGACTCCATGAACATGAAGAAATATGCAAAGATGTCGCTGGATGAAATCATGGAACACCTGAAGGTGGTCGATGATGAACGGGCATTCCAAGTATTTGAAGCCCTGAAGCGTGGCGTGACCGTCGAAGAACTGCACGAAAAGACCATGATTGACTGCTGGTTCTTGAACAAGCTGCTGAATCTGGTACACCTCGAACAGTGGCTGGCAGACGGAACGCTCACCGAACAGAAGTACAAGCTGGCAAAACAATACGGCTATCTGGACAGCACCATCGAACGGATGTCCGGTCAGAAGTGCCCGATGCATCAGCATGCTGTTTATAAGATGGTTGATACCTGTGCCGGCGAATTTAAAGCAGAAACCCCTTACTTCTATTCCACCTATGATGAAGAAAACGAAGCCCTCCAGTTCATGGAACGGACGGCTTCCGGCAAGAAGAAAGTCATCGTATTCGGTTCTGGCCCGATTCGAATTGGTCAGGGGATCGAATTTGACTACTGCTCCGTACACTGTGTATGGACACTGAAAGAAATGGGCTATGAAGCCATTATCTGCAACAACAATCCGGAAACCGTTTCCACCGACTTCGATACCGGCGACCGTCTGTATTTCGACCCGCTGACCAAGGAAGACGTTGCCAACATCGTACAGACCGAACAGCCGTATGGCGTTGTCGTTCAGTTCGGCGGACAGACTGCCATCAACCTGACACGGTATCTGTCTGACATGGGCGTGAAGATTCTGGGTACAACCGCAGATGATATTGATGCGGCTGAAGACAGAGAACGGTTCGACGAACTGCTTGCAAAGTGCAACATTCCTCGTCCGGCTGGCTTGACCATTATGAACACCGAAGAAGCATTGGCTGCTGCAAAACAGCTGGGCTATCCGGTTCTGATGCGTCCGTCCTATGTCCTCGGCGGTCAGAATATGATTATTGCACATTCCGATAAGGATATTGTCGAATACATGGCAATTATCATGAGCCACATGATTGAAAATCCGGTTCTGATTGATAAGTATATGATGGGCACAGAAGTCGAAGTTGACGCCATCTGCGATGGAACAGACTTCCTCATTCCGGGTATTATGGAACACGTGGAACGTGCAGGTATCCACTCCGGTGACTCCATCTCCATCTATCCGGCTCAGAACCTGAACCAGAAAGTGACCGATACCATTGTACGGTACACCGGCTTGCTGGCAAAGGAACTGCACGCAGTCGGCTTGATCAACATTCAGTACGTGGTTTATAACAATGAAGTTTATGTCATCGAAGTAAACCCTCGTTCTTCCAGAACCGTTCCGTATATCAGCAAGGTAACGGGTATCCCGATGGTTGACCTCGCAACAAAAATCATGCTGGGCGAAACCCTGAAGAGCCTCGGCTACGAAAGCGGTCTGTATCCGTCCGGCGACTATGTTGCTGTCAAAGTTCCTGTCTTTAGCTTTGAAAAGCTGCAGGATGTGGATACTATGTTAGGGCCGGAAATGAAGTCCACTGGTGAATGCCTGGGCATTGGCAGAACCTTTGAAGATGCTCTGCTGAAGGGCTTGATTGCTGCCGGATACGACCTCAAGAAAGAAGGCGGCGTGCTGATTTCCGTTCGGGATTCCGATAAGCAGGAAATCATCCCGATTGCAGACCGACTCTCACGGATGGGCTTTGAACTGTACGGCACAAGCGGTACAGCAAATGTTCTGAACCACAACATGATTGCAACCAATCTGGTTCGGAAGATTTCCGAGGGCGAACCGAACACCATCACCCTGCTGGAAAGCGGTAAGATTCACTATATGATTTCCACTTCCGAAAAAGGCAGAATGCCGGCAAGAGATAGCGTTAAGATGCGGAGAAAGTCTGTAGAACGCTCCATCTGCTGCCTGACTGCCATCGACACTGCTTCGGCTCTGTCCAAGATTCTGGAATCCGGCAGAAGCATTGATGATGTGGAACTGGTTGACATCACAAAAATCTAACTGATTTCCACTGGATATCCAACGTGAAAAAATGCGGATAGGGTCTTTCCTATCCGCATTTCCAAAAAAAGGAGGCGTTTTTCTATGCATTACTTACAGGGTCGCTATCCTGTGTTAGAAAAGAAGATTCTGGCAAAGAATATGGTGCAATACGTCATTCTCTGTCCGGAAATCGCAGCGGCTGCCCAGCCGGGGCAGTTCATCCACATTCTTCCAGCCGGTCACACCTTACGCCGCCCGATTTCTCTTTGCGGCATTGACAAGGAAAAGGGCACGATTTGCATCGTCTTTGAATTAAAGGGCAGCGGAACAGAAACCCTCGCAGCCTGCAATGTCGGCGACTGCATGGACGTGCTTGGCCCTCTGGGACATGGCTTCACCCTGCTGCCGGATGCAAAACGGGTGGTTCTGCTGGGCGGCGGTATCGGAAATCCGCCGATGCTCCCACTGGCTCAGTATTATCAGGAACGGGCAACCGTTATCAGCGGCTTCCGCAGTGCGGAATTTGTCATCTTACAAGAGGCGTTTCAGGCTGCTGGTGCAGAAACCATCCTCTGCACCGATAACGGAACAGTCGGACGGCATGGACTGGTCACAGAACCGCTGCAAGAACTGCTGCAAACCCAGCAGATTGATGCGGTGTATGCCGGCGGCCCGAAGCCGATGCTCCGTGCAATTGCGAACCTTGCCAACACTGCAGATGTGTTCTGTGAAGTTTCGCTCGAAGAACGCATGGGCTGCGGCATTGGTGCGTGTCTGGTCTGTGCCTGCAAGCTGGAACGGGAGGGAAAACCCGTTTCCGCTCACGTTTGTAAAGATGGCCCTGTATTTTCTGCAAAGGAGGTTGTTTGGGAATGACCGATTTATCTGTTCAAGTAGCGGGTGTTCCGTTTAAAAATACAATTATTCAGGCTTCCGGTGTATTCGGATACGGACACGAATATGAAGAACTGTTCCCGCTTTCCAAGTTGGGCGGTATCGCCACCAAGGGAACGACCATTACGCCCCGTCCGGGCAACCCCTCCCCTCGAATTGCAGAAACCCCATCCGGCATGCTGAACTCTGTCGGCTTGCAGAATCCGGGCATTGATGCTTTCATTGAACGGGAACTGCCGTACCTGCTGACCAAGGACACGGTAATTCTTGCCAACATTGCCGGCTCGACCATTGAAGAATGTGTGACGATTGCAGAACGATGTCCACATGATCGAACTGAACATCTCCTGCCCGAATGTGAAAAAGGGCGGTGCTGCGTTCGGCGTACACTGCGACTCTGCGGAACGCATTACTGCGGCTGTTCGGCAGGCAACCAAAAAGCCGCTGGTGGTCAAGCTCTCTCCCAATGTAACCGACATCACCGAAATTGCAAAGGCAGTGGAAGCTGCCGGAGCAGATGCCGTTTCCCTCATCAATACCCTGTTGGGCATGCGGATTGACATTCGCTCCAAGCGTCCGATTCTGCGGAACAATGTTGGCGGCATGTCTGGCCCAGCTGTCTTCCCGATTGCCGTTCGGATGGTATGGCAGGTTTCCAACGCCGTTTCCATTCCGGTCATCGGTATGGGCGGTGTGGACAGCGGTGCAGCTGCCATGGAAATGATGCTGGCTGGAGCAAGTGCGGTACAGGTGGGGGCTGCCATCTTTACTGACCCCTATGCACCCGTTCGCATTGTCGAAGAATTGCAGGCACTGCTCGAAGAACAGCACATTGCAGATGTAAAAGAACTCATTGGTGCTGTAAAGCCGTGGTAAACCGGAGGAACTGAGATGATTATTTTAGGCGTAGACTTTGGCGAAGCCAGAACCGGACTTGCCATCTGTGACCGCTCGGAACTGCTGGCTTCTCCAGTCGGAACGATTGCAGAAACAGACTTTGACACCTGCGTGGAAAAAGTTGCAGCCCCCACCTTGCCCCGTGGGGAAAAAAAGTTGCCCCCGCCGCAAAAGAACGGCGTGCAGCATGTATTGTGGTCGGCTATCCCAAAAATATGAACGGCACAATCGGCGAACGAGCAGAACGCTGCCAGCAGTTCGCCGCATGCCTGAAAGAAAAAACAAATCTTCCGACGGTGCTCTGGGATGAACGCAGCACAACCGTCACCGCCCACCAGTATTTGAATCAAACCAATACCCGTGGCAAAAAAAGAAAAGCGGTCGTGGATACGGTTGCAGCAACCATCATCTTAGAGAGTTATCTTGCGTATCGCAAACACCATCCGGAGGACTGTTCAGAACATTAACGAACCGATATCGTCCAGAACACAGCCAACGGCTTTCATCGCCTTGTTTGCGTTCTTCCGAATATCATGCTTCTGGCGGGATGTGGCTTTGGAAAGCAAATAGCAAGCCGTTCCAACGGCTGTTCCAACGCCAACGCCCCGTACAACAGATTTCAGATTCATACAAGCTGCCTCCTCTCCTGCGAAACTGGAAATAGGATTCCACCGTTCGTTGCAAATTATACGACAGGGGGCAGCTTTTTTTTGTAAAAAGGAAGGATTTTGTCGTTGATGAAACAATTGAAAATTGTATTGGTAGAACCACAAATTCCCCAGAATACCGGAAATATTGCAAGAACCTGTGCGGTGACCGGTGCTTCCCTGCACCTTGTTCAGCCAATGGGCTTCACCGTCACGGACAAGCATTTAAAACGTGCTGGTTTGGATTATTGGCACAAGCTGGATATTACGTATTATGACGATTGGGCGGACTTTGTCGCAAAACATGCGGACGAACAAGACCAGTTCTATTTCTTTACCACCAAAGGCAAACACGTACACAGCGATGCGATTTACACCGAGTTGGACAGCGTGTATCTCATCTTTGGACGGGAGGACAAAGGACTGCCAGAACCGCTCCTGCACGCCCACGCAAACCAGTGCGTTCGCATTCCGATGCGGCACACGCTGCGAAGCCTGAACCTCTCGAACTCTGTTGCTATTGCAACCTATGAAGTTCTGCGGCAATGGGGTTATCCGGAATTGCAGTGTGCCAGTGAATTGGACGTCTGTGAGGAAGATTGAAAAGCATTGCTTAGATGAAAAAAGAGCCTGCTCACGCAGACTCTTTTTTGCTTTACTGATCTGTTTCTGTCGGTCAAATCAGAATGCCAGAAAAGTGATCGATTTCGTGTTGAATGATTTGTGCCTCAAAATCTCGGAAAATTTGCTTTTTCTTTTTGAAATGCCGGTCTAGATATTCCACAACAATCATGGGATACCGCTGGACAGGTCGTTGCCCTGTCAGGGACAGACAGCCTTCCTCTGTTTCATAACTCTGCTTGGAATGGTCAACAATGACAGGGTTGATGAGAATCTGATAGGTTGCCCCAATCTGTGCCACTAAAATTGTCTTTCGCACGCCAATCATGTTGGCTGCCATGCCGACACAGTGGTCTGCATGGGCGTGAATCGTATCCAATAAATCTTGTATCACCTGCTGGTCTTGCTTGGTGGCTGGCTCGGATTTCTGGCTGAGGAAAAACGGGTCGGTTACAATTTCTCGTATCATGGTCAGACTCCTTTTTTAAAGATATGCTTTCAGATAGTTGCCTGTATAGGAATCGGCACAGGCTGCGACTTCCTCCGGCGTTCCGCTGACAACCAGCGTTCCACCAGCCGTTCCGCCCTCTTTTCCCAAATCAATGAGATAATCTGCAACTTTAATCACATTCAGATTGTGTTCAATCACGAGCACGGTATTTCCGGCATCGGTCAGCCGCTGCAACACATCAATCAAACGGTGCACATCTGCCGTGTGCAGTCCAGTGGTCGGCTCATCTAAAATATAAATCGTTCTGCCCGTTGGACGCTTTGCCAACTCTGTAGAGAGTTTCACACGCTGTGCTTCCCCACCGGAAAGCGTAGTTGCCGGCTGCCCGATTTTAATATAGCCCAGCCCGACCTCTTGCAGCATTTTTAGCTTCCGGAAAATCTTTGGATGCTGTTCAAAAAAGACAACGCCTTCATCCACGGTCATTTCCAGCACGTCATAAATCGACTTCCCCCGATACTTCACCTCAAGGGTTTCCCGATTGTATCGCTTGCCTTTACAGACTTCACAGGGGACGTAGACATCCGGCAAAAAGTGCATCTCGATCTTTAAAATTCCGTCACCGGAACATGCCTCACAGCGTCCGCCTTTTACATTAAAGCTGAAACGTCC
>OGRL01001551.1_pt1 | contig 17009 bp, 6 predicted proteins | sample 1553481 | NCBI WGS metagenome assembly OGRL01 (sample SAMEA2580036, study PRJEB22360) | human gut metagenome
GCTCGCCGGCAACCCGTTCACGGAGGTGGTGCTCGAACGCGGCGCCGTACGCCTCGAAACCCCCGGCGGCGACAACCTCGTGCGGCTGCATCCCAACCAGCGCGCCGTGTACGACGCCCGGATGGGCGACATGGAGGTGGCCGAAATCAACGCGCCGCTCTATGTGACCAGGCGTTACAACCTGGTCACGATGAAGGGCGCCACGATCACGGAGATCATCGCCGGCATCGAAAAGAGCTACGGCGTACGCATACGCATCATGTCGCCCGACGACGGCAAACGCTACGACATCAACTACCTGCGGAGCAATTCGCTCGAGGAGGTCGTCGACATCGTCGAGTTCATGACCGGAACGCATTGCGAGGTGATCCGCAACGAATGATACGGGGCCTGCGGCCGACCACCGCAGGCCTTTTGCACCGCACAACCCGGAACACGCTTCACGAACCTTAAAATATGAAGAAAAATTCCATCCCCAAGCTGGAATTGGTATTTCTTCTCCTGTTGACCGGCATGTGTCCGCAGGCCCATGCTACGGATGACGGCAGAAATGCCTCGCCACAAAAGACCTACGCTGTGGATCTCACGCTCGGATCCGCAACGGTGCTGACCTTCACGGAGGCCGTCACCTCACAGACGGGCGTACTGTTCTCCTACGAATCGGCACTGTCGCAGATGCCGCTCGGCGACGTGTCGGTGCATGAAACCGCGGCTCCGCTGGAACATATCCTGGAAAAGGTATTCAAGGGACGGGGATTCCGTTACAAGGTCGTCGACCGCATCGTGGTGCTGACCTACGACACGGATTCCGCGCGTTCGCAGCTGGTACTCGTGACGGGGCGCGTCAAGGACGGCTCGGGGATGCCGCTGGTCGGCGCCTCGGTCGTCGTGAAGGATACGATGCGGGGCGTTTCGGCCGGGGCGGAGGGCAATTACCGGATCTTCGTCGATCCGGACGCCACCCTCGTTTTCTCATACATAGGCTATGCCGACCGCGAGGAACGCATCGGGACGAAGTCGGCCATCGACGTCGTGCTGGAGGAATACGAAGCCGTGCTCGAGGACGTGGTGGTGGTCGGATACGGCACGCAGTCGCGCAGGACGGTGACTGCGGCCATCAGCAAATTCGACGGGCATCTCCTGGAGGGTATCCCCGTCAATTCGGTCGGCGACGCCCTGAAGGGACGCGTCCCCGGCGTGAGGGTCGCTACGACCGATGCGACACCGGGCGCAGACCCCAAATTCCTGATTCGCGGCGGATCGTCGATCAACCAGTCGAACGACCCGATCGTGCTGGTCGACGGCGTAGTCCGCGAAATGGCCGGGCTGAATCCCAACGACATCGAATCCGTTTCGTTCCTCAAGGATGCCGCGGCGGCGGGCATCTATGGTTCCCGCGCGTCGAACGGCGTGATCCTCATCACCACGAAGAAAGGTTCGAAACACCTCGGCCCCCGGATCGTATTCGAGGGGCAGTGGGCCTGGGCGTCGCCCGCCACGAAGTTCGACCTGATGAACGCCCGCGATTACATCCTCACGGTGCGTCCGGCGCTCATGGAGGGGTATTGCGGCGGCATGGATCCGGCATCGGTGCTGGGCGGCGAACAGTCGGCAGGCACGGGCAATACGGCCAAATCGCTCTGGACGACCCGTTACCTCCGGCCGGACGAACCGGTTCCCGCCGGCTACCAATGGGTCGAAGACCCGGTGAACCCCGGGCGCATCATCGTCTTCGAGGACAACGACCAGCAGAGCCAATGGTTCGGCGACGCATGTTGGCAGAATTACTACGTCGGCATCGACGGGGGCGGCGACAACATCCAATACGCCGCCTCGGCGGGTTATACGGACGACAGCGGGATCGGGATCACGACGGGCTATTCGCGCTTCACGTTCCACGGCAACACGACTTTCCAGGTGACGCGGCGGCTCAGGGCCTCGACGACATTCGACTATTCGCAGATCGAGCAGCAGACCTTCGAGAGCGCGCCGCTCAGCCTGCGCAACTCGGTCATACGCGGGCTCTCCGTCCCTAACACCCACCGCGACTGGTACGGCGAGGAGGCGGGCGAGGAGCTGGCGGGCACGCCTGCGCTGGGCACCAACAACACGACGATACCGGCCGCCTACTACGCCTATTACTACCACAATGCCGGGTCGACGATCAAGCGTTCGACGGCCACGATCAACCTCGACTGGGAGGTGTTCGACGGGCTGCGCCTGGTCGGGCAGTTCACCAACTACAACCGCCATACGCGCAGCTATTTCTATGTCGAGGACAACCCCACGACGGGCTCGAACATACGGCCCATGAAGGAGGGCTTTTCGGAGACCAACCGCATGGATTTCCAGGCCTATGCCGACTACAAGGGTACGTTCGGCAACGGGCACCGCCTGGGTGCCGTGGCGGGCTACGAATACATGCTCGACAAACTCAACAGCTTCGACGTGCGGGTGCAGGGCGCCGTGTCGGACAAGCTGCCCGTGCTCGACGCCGGGACTTCGAACATCGCCAACTATCCGAAGAGCACCCGCACGCGGGAGTGCCTGATCTCCTATTTCGGGCGTGTGAACTACGACTACGGCGGGCGTTACCTCCTCGCCGCGACGATGCGCATCGACGGTTCGTCGAAATTCGCCGCAGGCCACCGCTGGGGCTATTTCCCGGCGGCATCGGCCGGATGGGTGGTCAGCAAGGAGGGGTTCTGGCCCCAAAACAGTGTGGTCAGCATGCTCAAGGCGCGCGTGAGCTACGGGCTGACGGGCAACAACGGGATCGGGCTGTACGACACCTACGGCAGCTACAATTCGCTCTACACCTACAACGGCAACGCGACCACCACGACCAATACGATGCCCAACAACGGCCTGATCTGGGAGAAGACCCTCCAGTTCAACGCCGGCATCGACCTCGGGCTGCTGGACAACCGCATCACGCTGGCGCTCGACTATTACAACAAGGAGACGCGCGACCTGCTGTTCGACGTCAGCCTCCCCAATACGACGGGCTACAACTCGGTTTCGACCAACCTGGGGCGCGTCAGGTTCTACGGCACGGAGCTGTCTCTGTCGTCGGTCAACATCGACCGCAAGGGTTTTTCGTGGAGGACGGATTTTACGTACAGCTACAACATGAACCGCGTGCTCGAACTGCCCGACAACGGCAATCCCCGCAACCGCATCAACGGCATCTCGGTCGGTGATGGGAGCCAGTTCGGGGGCATCGCCGAGGGCGAGCGCATGGGGCGTATCTTCGGCTATGTCGCAGAGCGCATCATCGAGACGCAGGAGGAGGCCGACGCGGCCCGGTACGACACGCAGTCGCGCGGCTACCGGCGCAGCGACCGGCGGCAGATAGCCGGGCGCAAGGACATCGGCGACTACGAGTGGAAAGACCGTCCGGGATCGACGCGCATGGACGGCCGGCAGATCATCAACGCCGAAGACCAGTTCCTGCTGGGGTATGCCTTGCCCCACTCGACAGGCGGCATCGGCAATACGTTCCGCTACCGGAACTGGACGCTGAACGTCTACATGGACTATGCCCTGGGACATTCGGTGCGCAACGACATGCAGATGCGCTATTTCCAGTCGACGATGGGCAACTGCAACTACAACCTGACGAACGAAGTGAAGAAATGCTGGTCGCAGCCGGGCGACGACACGCGCTACGCCCGTTTCACGGCCAACGATACGGACTGGGGCAACCGCAACTACGGGCGCACGTCCGACATATTCGTCGAGAAGGCCGACTACCTCTGCCTGCGCGATGTTTCGCTCTCGTGGTCGCTCCCGAAAGCGTGGCTGCGCAAACTGCACATAAGCCAGGTGACACTCACCGTCTCGGGCAACACGCTCTGCTACTGGACGGCCGTGCACGGGGTCTCGCCCGAGGCCGCGACCACCGGCGGCCTCTACACCGCGTCGTCGACCTACGACACCGGGTTCAGTCCCTACCCGCCGACGCGCAAAGTGCTCTTCACGGCCAAACTCACGTTCTGACACCCTACTGCCATGAAAACGAAATTCGGAAAGACTATAGCCGGAGTCGCGCTGCTGTTCTGCGCATACGGGGCGGGCGGCTGCCACGGCGACCTGGACATCATGCAGGACAACAAGCTCTCGGCCAGCAACATGTGGAAAGAGGAGAGCGACGCCACGTCGGCCACCTACGGGCTGTACGTCTACCTGCGCAGCGCGCTCAAGAGCATGAACGACGTCTACCTCTGCTGGGGCGAGCTGCGCAACGGGCTGTGGGGCCCGGGGACGCACAACACGCTCAACGGCGTCGACCAGTCGCAGGTGCGCACCAGCACCATGAGCTCGGTCAACGAGTATGCCGACTGGACGGCGCTCTACACGACGGTCAACCAGGCAAACCTGGTCATCAGGCATGTCCCGGCGATGGGGCTGAAGGAGAAACCGCGGGCCTTCTGCCTGGGGAACGCCCACTTCATCCGCGCGTACTGCTTCTTCCAGATCGCACGCATCTGGGGCGATGCCCCGCTGCCGCTCTGGGGCTACGAATCGACCGACACGGAGCTGTTCCTCGGACGCACCCCCGTCTCGGAAGTGCTGATGCGCGTGGAACGCGACATTGCCGACGCGGAAAGGTACGTCGCCGATACGTCGGACAAGACCGTGGCCACGCCGGCCGCCGTGGCGATGCTGAAGGCCGACTATGCTCTGTGGATGTACCGTATGCAGGCCGGGGGCGAGGCTTACCTGGCGATGGCCCAAGAGGCGCTCGGGGAACTCGGCCTGTCGGACGCCCTGCTCGAGCCCGCGTATGCCGATATTTTCAGTTCGTCGAACAAATGCGGCCGCGAGGTCATTTTCGCCGTGCACCAGGATGTGTCGGAGGCCCTGAACGGCCCGGCCTACTACCTCGGCTGGAACGAGAGTTACGTCGAAGCGGCCTACCGCAATAACCCCGTCCCCACCACCGGGGGCAACCAGTGGTGGTGGTATACCGACACCTACCGGGCCCTGCTGCAGGCCGACCCCGCCGATACGCGTGCAGCGCTGACCTGCCGCACGGCCGATTACGGCACGGGCGGCCGCAGGATCGGCTGGACGGAGAAACTGATGGGGCGCGTGGACAACGGCACACGCATTTTCGACTCGGATTTCATCCTTTACCGCTACGGCGAAGCCTTCCTGATGGCGGCCGAAGCCCGCTATTACGGGAAGGACTACGCGGGTGCGCTCGAAGCCCTGGCACCGCTGGCCGCAAGGGCCTACGGGCGGAGGGATTACTACACCGACACGTCGCCCGAAGCCGTCCTGCAGGCGATTGTCGACGAATACCTCAGGGAGATGGTCGGCGAAGGCCGCACCTGGTGGATGCTCCTGCGCACGGACAAGATATGGGAGTACAGCGCCGACATCGCGGCGCAGCGCGACAAGAACCCCAACATACTGCTGTGGCCCATCACGCAGGCGGCCATGAGCAGGAATTATAACCTCACGCAGACCGAAGGCTGGTATTGACCGCCCGGGACGGAACGCCGCCGTATAGGGGCGGCGACGGGGTTCCCGCAAGGCGGAAGGAGGAACCTGCGCCCGGGAAGCGACATGCCTGCAACCGCGCCTGCGAACCGGCAGGAAAAATGCCGCGCCCTTTTTTGGGGCGCGGCATCGCTTTTAGGAAGCGGGAGGGTCAGAAGCCGGTGAAGTCGGTCTGGAGCTTCGAGGTGCGGTAGGTATTGCCCATGCCGTCCTCCGCCACGATTTCGAAATCGGCGGCCCCGGGCGTTCCCGACGCCAGGTTCCCGTAATAGTAGTGGTCGAGGTTCTTGCCCCAGGTCGTGCCCACGCTCTTGCTGTAATAGAGCACGTGGTAGGCATAGGCCCAGTAGTCGTAGGTCTTGACGCGGGTCATGTCGCAGACCTTCGTGCCGTTCTGCCAGAGCGAGACTTTCCAGTTGCCCGAGGCGTCGGAGTTCCATACGTTGGCCACGATGCACTTCGCATCGTTCATGGCCGGGGCGTTGGCCGCCCAGCCGAAGGTGAGGCTGCCCGACTTGCCGAACACCTGCGTGGCCGAATAGGCCCGGATCTGATAGTCGGCTTCCTTGTTGGTCGACTTGTAGTACTGGTTGGCGATGGTGTTGCCCGAAATCTCGTAGACACCATACCCGTTCGGCGTGCCGTCGGCGCAGAGGTTCGCCGTCCACCACGCACCGCAGGCGGCGCCGTGGACATGTTCGAGGATCGTCTTCCCGTTACGCTTGTGGATGTATTTCTGCTGGTAATGCGTATGGCCGATCATGATGTGCGCCTCGGAGAACCCGGACAGCAGGTCGAGCACGCCGTCGTAGTTCTCGTGGCTCTCGTCCGTCACGCTCGTACCCCCGCGGAAGGGAATGTGCGCGCAGAAGATCACGAGCTTGTCCTTGTCTACGTGCGACAAGTCCTGGCGCAGCCATTCGAGCTGCCTGTCGGTGATGCCGCCCTTGTACTTTTTCTTGCCTTCGTAGAGGACGTTGTCCATCGACACGATGTGCACGTCGCCGCGGTTGAACGAATAGTTGCGCGGGCCGAACTGCGTTTCGAAATTGGCCGCGGCATTGTCGTCCGAAGTCTCGGTCTGCAGATGGTCGTGGTTGCCGATGGTCTGGAAGACGGGCAGGTTGCGATTGGCCATCGACTCCTTCATGTTGCTCCACAGGTCGGGCGTGTCGAAGACGATGTCGCCGAGCGTGATGCCGTAGACCGGCGTGCCCTTGGCCTTGTAAGCGTCGACCGTAGCCTCGACGTCGGGGATCGTCTCGTTGACGTAGCGGCTGATCTCGGCCGTGGTCGCACACTGCGGGTCGGCGATGCAGACCAGCGTGAAATCGCTTTCCGGGGCCGGCAGCGGCGTCAGCACGAAGTCGTGGCGGTCGGCGATGTTCTTATGGACGATCTCGGCGTAGAAGAGCGGGTAGTTGTCTGCCGACGTGTTGATGGCATACCCTGCCGGCGTGCTGTAATGTACGAAGCGCGCCTTCTTGTAGCGCTCCATCTGGTAGACGCCGTTGGCATCGGTCGTGACGCAGCCGTAGCCGTCCGACACGACCACGCCCGGGATGGGGTTTCCCGACGTGTCGGTCACCAGTCCGTAGAGGGTCGTATTGCCGTCGAGCTGCGTGCCGTTGACTTCGGTTTCGACTCCCTCGTCGCCGTCATGCCCGCCGGACTTGTCGTTGCTGCATGCCAGCATCAGCGTCGCCGCCATACAGCATAATAACATGATTTTCGTTTTCATATCCTGAGTTTTTTATTGCTTATTTCCAGAGCGCGTTCTGTTCGAGGTTCGGGTTGCGGGTGATCGCCGTCTGGGGGATCGGACGCAGGTATTTCTTTTCGCCCCACGTGCGCTTGTACTCCCAGACGATATTCCCCGCGGCGTTGAGCGAGAAGGTCTGGTTGGCCCCCGTATTGGAAATGGCGATCGAATGTTCGGTATCCTCGCCCGGGCGGATGTAGAAGTCGGGTACGGGATCGCCGTTGTCGTCGGTGCTCTGCCCCGTGAAATCGTAGGTGTAGCCCGTGTTGCCGATCCAGATGCCCGTCCAGGGGTTGTTGTCGCTCGTGAGCAGGTCGCCCATGTGCCAGCGCATGTCGTCGTCCCAGCGCAGCCCCATTTCGAGGCAGAGCTCGATGCCGCGCTCACGGCGCACTTCGAGTATCCACTTGTCGGTCACGGTATTGAGGAAATAGGCCTCCATGTAGGGGTCGGCCTTGTCCGGGACGACCGGGGTCACGCCGGCACGGCTGCGCAGTTGCGCGATGGTCTGATCCCATACCGCGGCGTCCATTTCGCCCAGCTCGGCCTTCGCCTCGGCGTAGTTCAGCAGCACCTCGGCATAGCGGAGGATCGGCAGCGAATTCCAGCTCGCGGCCTTCGACAGCACGTTGTCGGCATCGTCGTCGATCGACCACTTGATCGGATGGTAGCCCGTACGGGTCACTTTCCAGTTGGGCGAATAGAGCCGTTCGCGGCCGCTGATCTTCATCTTGTAGGTCGGGCTGATGACCGTCTGCGCCATGCGGGCGTCACGGCCGTCGAACTCGCGGATGAAGTCGATGGTCTGGTAACCGTCGATGTCGGTGAACGGCGTGCCCCGGGTCGTGAGGTAGGTGTTCATGAACTTCTTGGTCATGGCGATCTTGGCACCGTAGGTCGGCGAATAGTAGTACCAGCTGGTCTCGTGGAACGCCGAGAGCTCCTTGCTGTACTCACGGCCGAAGATCACCTCCTGCGTGAGCAGCCCGGCGCTGGTGAAGAGCGAGCGGTAGGCGGTCTTCACATCGCCCGTGACGAGCGAATAGGGCCCCTTGTCCATGATCTCCTTGGCGGCGGCAGCGGCCTCGCGCAGGAATTTGTTGTCGGCGTTATACTCGGCCTGCCACGGTTTGTCGGACGACGGCTCGCGCGAGTGGTACTTGCGGAAGGTGCCTTCATAGAGGCAGACGCGCGACTTGAAGGCCAGTGCCACCCACTTGTTGATGAGCGCCGAGCCTTTCGTGAATTTGGCGTCGGAGAGGCAGTAGGTGCTTGCGAAGGTGAGGTCTTCCAGCACTTTGTCCATGACGTACTCGCGGCTGTCTCGGGGTTTCATCATCGCTTCCTTGTCGCTGGCCGCGATCGTGAAGTCGTACCAGGGCACGGCGCCGAAGGTCTGCACCTTGTCGTAGTAGAACCAGGCGCGCCAGAAACGGGCGACGCCCTCGTAGTGGTTGTAGATCTCGTCGCTCACACGCCCCTTGCACTTGTGCATATTGTCGAGCATGTAGTTCACGCGGCGAAGGTTCGTCCAGTTGCTCTCGGCCCATCCGGTCTGGTTGTCGGGCGAGACGTTGCCGTCGGGGCGCAGCAGGTCGGTCGGGATGTCCACGGCGCAGTAGTCGGCATAGATGTCGCCGCGCGTGATGGTTCCGTCGCCGGGGATCATCTTCTGGATGAAACCGTTGGCATAGAGTTCCAGGTCGGTTTCCGATTTCCAGAACTCGTCGCTGCCGATCTGGTCGTAGGTGTCGCGCGTCAGGAAATCCTCGCAGGAGGCCATTCCCGCGGCAGCGAGGGTCATCAGCGTATATAGCAGTATCTTTCTCATGGTTGCTGTCGGTTAAAATGTTACGTTTATACCCAGGGTCACGGTTTTGAGCATCGGGTAGGAATAGCCGTTACCCGTACCGTTCAGGCCCGAAGTGGTCGAGGCTGCGAAATCGGAGTCGCCGCTGGTGATGACTTCGGGGTCGAACATGTCCGTGTGCTTGAACATCGGCGAGTGGGTGAAGAGGTTCTCGCCCGACAGGTAGACCTTCAGCCCCTCGAGGCGCAGCTTCTTGCAGATGTGCTTGGGGAAGGTGTAGTCGATGGTGATGTTCTTCAGTCGGATGTACGAAGCGTCCTGCAGGTAGTGGTCGTTCTCCCACGTCAGCGGGCCGTCGTTGCGGTTGGCGGCGAGCGATACCATGCGTGTCCAGTAGGGGTTCTTGTCCATGTTCGTGACGCGCCAGTTGTCGGTGCTCTTGTCGATCCGAACCACGTTGTCGCCCGTCTGTGTCTTCATCAGCGAGTTGTAGGCGCGGTTCCATTTGCCCCAGAAGAATCCGGACTCCGTCCACGGGTACCAGTCGCGCTTGCCCACGCCCTGCCACAGCATCGAAAGCCCGATGCCGTTCCAGTTCAGCGACATGTTGATGCTGTACTGGTAGCGCGGCGACTGGTTGCCGATGATCTCCAGGTCGCCGTGGTTGGACAGCGTGCGGTTGCCCTTGGTCATGATGCCGTCGCCGTCCACGTCGACGAAGCGCAGGTCGCCGGCATAGGCGCGGAACATCTCGCCGTTCTTGAAGAAGTTGTAGGCCGGGCCGTTCAGGGCGTCGGCGTTGCTGGCGTAGATGCCCGCCGTGCGGAAACCCCATATCTCGCCGATTTCCATGCCCTTGTAGTAGGTCGTCAGGTCGCCCGTTTCGTTATAGTAGTCGGTGATCCAGCTGCGGCTGTCCCACAGCATACCCTTGATGCTGTAACTGAACGGCTTGCCGCCCAGGTTGAACGAGTCGCGCCACGAAAGGCTCAGCTCCCATCCCTTGGTCTTGAGGCTGGCGTAGTTGCCGTAGGGCGCGGCGCTACCGAGTACCTGCGGGAGGTTCGGGCCGACGGTGTAGAGGTCGGTCGTATTGCGGCGGTAGTAGTCGCCGGTGAACGAAAGCCGGTTGTGGAACAGGTCGAGGTCGAGGCCGATGTTGTAGGTGGTGACCTTTTCCCAGGTGATGTCGTCGGGGATCAGGCTGGGCACCGACGTGTAAGGTACGTTCTGGCCGTTGATGATGACCGACGACTTGGCGATCGAGGCGCTGCCCGAAGCGGTCATGGTCTCGAGGTACTGGTAGGGGTCGATGTTGGCATTGCCGAGCGAACCGATGCTGGCGCGAACCTTGAAGTTGTCCAGCCACCCTTCGACGTGCGGTTTGAGCCACGGCTCTTCGGAGAGGCGCCATCCGACCGATGCCGAGGGGAAGAAGCCCCACTGCGAACTGGACGGGAATTTCGACGACCCGTCGTAACGGGCGCTCACTTCGGCCAGGTAGCGGCCTGCATAGGCGTAGTTGACGCGGCCGAAGAATCCGACCAGCCCCCACGTGTAGCCGCCCGAGGTGGTCGAGTAATACTCGCCGTCCATGAGCGTGAAGCTCGGCTTCGAGGGATAGAGGTTGCCCTGGCGGTAGGTCTTCTGCGTGCGGTAGTCGTAGTCCTCGAGGTTCCATCCGGCGACCACGTTCAGGTCGTGGTCGGCCCCCAGCTTGGGCGTGACCGTACCGACGATGTTCGTCGAGATGTAGTCCGAGCGGTACGTCCAGTTTTCGAGCGACGAGAAACTGTTGTCCTGCCCCGAAACGTTCACGCCGGTGTAGTAGGTGTAGAGGTTCTCCATGCGGTCGCGCGACCAGCGCGATCCCTTGTAGGTCACGTCGGCCGAGACCTTGAAGACGTCGGGGACGAATTCGAAGTTGAACGTCGTGGTATTGGCCACTTCGAGCTTGTTGTTCTCCTGCCACGAGGTGCCCTCGGCGAAGGCCGCATAACCGGTCTTGGCCGCGGTCTGCGTCCAGGTACCGTCGGGGTTCTTCAGCAGGGCGAACGGGAAAGCGAATATGTCGATCTGGCGCGAGATCACCTGCTGGCCGTAGTGCACCATGGGCTGGTGGTACTTGCTGCTCATCAGGCTGGTGTTGTTGTCCAGCGTCAGCCACGGGCGGATGCGGATCGAACCCTTGGCGCGGAGGTTATACTTCTTGTAGGTCTCCTCGCCCACCTTGTAGATGCCGTCCTGGTTGTAGTAACGGCCCGAAATGTAGTAACTGACCCCTTCGCGGCCGCCCTGGATGCTGACGGCGTGGGTGGTCGAATAGTTCACCGACTTGTAGATCTCCTTGAGCCAGTTGGTCTCGCCGTAGTAGTTGTAGTTGCCGTTGGCGTCGATGTCGTAGTTGTCCATCGTCGGATCGGCACGGCGGCGCTTGAGTTCCTCGAACCAGGCGTTCGAATAGGGCATGTAGTTATTGAAGAGCGACGGTACGGTCGCCGTCGGCGAGGAGTTGAGATACGACTCGCGGAAGGCATCGACCCACTGCACGGGGTCGGTGACCACGTTGTCCTCCCAGATCACCGTGCGGCGGTGCAGCGATACGGAGCCGTTGTAACTCACGCGCACCTTGCCCTTCTCGGGGTTCTTGGTTGTGATGAGGATCACGCCGAATGCGCCGCGGGCGCCGTATACTGCGGCCGACGAAGCGTCCTTGAGCACCGAAATCGAGGCGATGTCGTCGGGGTTCACCGAACCCATGTCGCCTTCGGCTCCGTCGATGAGCACCAGCGCACCGCCGCCCTGTCCGAGTTTGTTGGTCTTTTCACCGCCGCTCACACGGGCCTTGAACGTGTTGTTCACGCCGCGGATGGTGACTTCGCCGGCATGATCGGCCTTACCGTCGACCTGCACGATGTTCAGGCCGGGAATCTGGCCCTGCAACGAACGGGTGATGTTGGCATTGGGCCGGTTTTCGACCGCGCCCACGATATTGCGTTTCTTGAGCGTGCCGTAGCCTACGACGACTACTTCGTCCATCACCAGCTCGTCCTCCTGCATCGTGACGTCGATCTGCGTGCGGCGCCCTACCACCTCCTCATGGGGGCGGTAGCCGATATACGAGAAGAGCAGCGTGGCGTTCCCGTCGGCCGGGATCGCATAGCCGCCGTCGACACCCGTCGAGACGCCGACCAGCGTCCCCTTGATAGTGACCGTCACGCCGATCATCGGGTTGCCCGCAGCGTCGCGGACGACCCCTTTCACCTCCGATTTGGCGGCGGCACTGGCTGCCGGAACGGGGCGCGTGCTGCGCGTCAGCACGACCACTTTGTCAACCACCCGGTAGTCGATGCCGCGAGGCGTGAATACGGCGGCAAGGATGGCCTCGATGGTGGCACCCTTCTCCGAGACCTCCAGGTTCTCCATCGGATAGCCGGCCAGTGCCGTTTCGTAGGAGAAGGCGATGCCCACTTGTTGCGTAATAGCATCGGCAACGGCCTTGAGCGTCGTCCGCGAGTAGGATAAATTCAGGTCATACCCCTGCCCTTGCGCACCGGGGAGCGATCCTTGGGCGGCATAGCAGCCGAAAGCCCCCGCGCAGAGCACCATGACCAGACATAGTCCTTTATGGAATAATTTCTTCATAGTTTCAATTCGGTTAATTGGTTATTTCCCGCTGCCGCGTGCAAAGCACGTCCGCAGCCGCGCCGTGCAGGCGGGCTCCGGGGAAATTCGTTCCGATACGGCAGACAGAACCTTGCAAGTCATCCGTCGTCCGATAAAAAACCGTGTAGTGCTGGTGTAGGGGGAGGGATTAGTCAGACATCGTCGAAGTTGTTTTAAAGTTTCCGGTTAATAATCGTTTTTTTAGTTTGCATTGGGTCGGTTGCGGCCGGCGTTTTCCGTCCGGTCTGCATTAGATACAAGCGACCGGGGCAAACTACCCAATGCCGGAAGCTTTTTTCACAAAATTGCAATGCAAATTTTTATACCTATATATTACAGATATTTTATTTTTCGGTTTTTCGCCGCAAGGTTCGTAAAATTTTAAACATTTTTCTTGCGAATCCCGGAAAATTGCTATATTTGCAATGCAAGTCATTCGATATCGTTAGAAACCGTGTAGGAAATTGACATCCGGCAGTGTATCCGGAGTCGGTTTCTGATTTTTTTTATCGGTTTTACAAACAAACTAACGATCCAATCATGATGAAATTTATTCATAAACTGACGATAGTTCTCGCGTTGGGCGGGATCTGCGGTCTTGCCGCGTGCAGCGACGACGACCAGGGGTTCCTCAAACGCAACCTGCGCGAGATGAGTTTCCCGTACGTCGAATCGAGCGATACGTTCACGATCCGCGCCACGGGGGACTGGCAAATCAGCGACACCCCCGACAGCCGCGAGTGGACGAACGCCTACGGCTGGGTGCATGTCGACCAGCTCTCGGGCAAGGGAGACCCCGGCACCTACCAGAAGGTGACGGTCACCTGCGACCAGAACACCTCCGAGGAGCGTAACGCCACCATCTACCTGCACGGCTGCGGCGAAGAGAACGTCGCCATCGCCATCAGGCAGGACAACGGTATCTTCGAGTGGAAACCCTTCGACAACGGACAGCAGTTCGACGTCTCGGGTATGCTCAAACTCAACGCGGAAGCCGGGGCCAAGCTCCGCATCCCCTACATCAAGGCGCTCGGCACGGAAAAATACACCGTCACGGTGACGCAGACCGGCGGCGAGGGGATCACGGCCGCCAGCGGCAGCTATTCGATCTCGGCGGCCGGCAACGGTTACATCGAAGTACCCCTGACGGGCACCGCCACCCGCCAGGGCATCGTGACCTTCGCCGTGAAGGCTATGGACGAGGCCGGCGCGGAAAAGGACTTCGGCTCCGTTTCGACCATCGTCCGCGCCGGGTTCGACGCCCAGGGCGAGGAGCTTCCCCTGCTGACGCAGAACTTCGGCAAATTCCCCTGGGGCGGCGACTGCATCGGCCAGAAGGCGGGTGTCACGACGGCCGACAAGACCGTGGCCAACCTGAGCCTCGACAACGAGACGGTGAGCGTTACGGCGGGCACCAACGCCAGCATCGGCGGCATCACCTCGACCGTACGCAACGGCAACGCGGCGTTCTACCGCGCCATCGGCATGGAGGGGTGGACAGGCTACCTGAACTACATGTGTCCGGGCTACATCCAGTTGGGCGCCGCGAGCGACAATGCCGACGGGCAGCCGGGCAACCTCATCTCCCCGGTGCTGAACATCCCCGCGGGCTACGACCTGCTGCTGACCTGCAAGGTCGCCATCTGGGCCGCAGCCCCCGACCAGGGCATGGTGGGCATCTGCGAGAAGAACGACGGGTTCTGGATCCCGAAGGGCACGCTGGACAAGATCGTAGCTTCGACCAAGAGCTACGTTTCGCTCGACATCCCCGCCTACACGTGGGTCGAGGTCACGGCCGTCATCCCCAATCCCGGCGCGAAAGCCAATCTGGCATTCTTCATCTCCACGGCCGACAGCTGGTTCTCGGGCTCCTCGGTGAAGGCGGGCCGCTGGTACATCGACGACATCAAGCTCGTATACTAAAACCGGACAACAATCATGAAAAAAAGCATTTTATATATTCTGTTCGCCCTCTTCTCGCTATCGGCCGCAGTCTCGCTGACGGCCTGCAAGGACGACGGCGTGGAAATATCGGGGGCCAACAAGTCCAAGACCCCGAAGAACGTGAAACTGCTCGAATACGGGGCCACGTCGCTTACGATCTGCTGGGATTTCATCCGCGGCGCGACATCGTACACCGTACAGCTCGTCGACGGGGAGATGAACCCCGTCAGCGAAGCGCTCTGCAAGACCACGGACGCAATCGACTACCATGAATTCACCGACCTGGCGGCCGACCGGATATATTACGGCCGCGTCAGGGCCAACTTCCCCTACTCCTCCACCTCGGACTGGGTATACGTCACGGCAAACGAGCAGCCGGCCATGCTGATGGCCTCGGTGGGTATCCTCGAACTCGACCCGAAGCTCACGCTCAATGCCGCGACGGGGTCGACGCTCACCTACGAGTGGTCGTATACCGACGATGCGGCGACCGACGCCACGCGCCTCTACAACATCGAACTGTTCCGTGACGAGGCGTGCAGCGAGCTGCATGTCAGCTGGCTGGCCGACGGAAAACTCGCGTCGGACAAAGGCATCTTCACCGCCCTGGCGGGTTATCCCGTCGTGAGGTTCACCTTCTCGGGGCTCGATCCCGAAACGACCTACTACGCCCGGGTCACCAATGCCAGCTTCGGCAACATCATGACCCCCGTCGTCGCCGGGACCACGGCCAAGGCCGGGCCCAAAGCCTCGCAGAACAACCCGGCACAGGCCGGAGATATCGTGCTGGCGCAGGATTTCGCGGCATTCATCCACGGCGGCGACATCGTCCGCTCGGCGGCAGGTTACAACGCCGTATCGGGTACCGAGTACCGCAAGACGTGGGAACCCGCCACGGGCGAGAACCCGCAGGCCGACGGCGACCGTCCGGTCTGCAACTGGGCTACGGAATTCCACATCCACACGGGCGGAACCTCGGCCGAGTATGTCGAAAGCCTCGGCATGACGGGCTGGGGGTCGTCGGGCAACACCTCGACCCGTCCGGGCTACATCAAGTGCGGCGGCGGTGGCGGCGGCATCGGCATCCTCTATACGCCCGAGCTGGCGGCCCTGCCCAAGAACACGACCGTGACGGTGAGTTTCTCGGCCAGCGCCTATGCCGAAGGCGAAAACGTCTATGGCAGCGACATCGTGGTCGAAGCCATCGAGGGCGCCGAGTTCGGGTCGAACAACTCCGTGAGCAAGAAAGGCACGGCCGTGGCTTCGAAAGTCGTGGACATCTCGTCGGCCGTAGGTCGGTTCGAGACCTTCACGGTGACGCTCGACGGCCTTTCGCCCACGTCGCGCATCGCCTTCTCGTCGAACCCCGCGCAGGCGGGCGCCAACAAGACCCGCTACCTGCTCGACGACATCGTCGTGGTTTACGACGGCGAGACCAAACTGGAAAAACTCACCGTTCCGGCGAACGTGAAATTCGACGCCGAAGCCGTCTATTCCGACAAGTTGACCCTCGAATGGGACGAAGTGGCCGGGGCGGCTTCCTATACGGTGGCCTGGTGGGCCGACGGCACAGAGGAGAAGGACGCCACGATAGCGGAGGGCATCACCTCGGCCTCGTACCTGCTCAAGGAACTGGAGGCCGGCACCGAGTACCACGCGAAGGTCAAGGCGTGCCGCTACAACAACCCCGGCTACGATTCGGACTACTCCGCCGTCGTGTCGCAGAAGACGGACATAGCCCCGGTACAGGCCGGGATCGTCGTGTCGAAAGTGCTGGCGACCTCCTCGACCCTCACGGTCGAATGGGCCCGTGCGGACGGCCAGGCGTGTGTCAACAGCAGTGCGCAGGTCTACCACGTGAAACTTTACAGCGACGCCGAATGCAAGGATCTCTTCGTCGGCTGGAATGCCTCGAACGTCTTCGGCATCACGGCCGGGAACCGCTTCCGCTTCACCTTCTCGGGACTGGCCCCCGCCACGACCTACTACGTCTGCGTGGACGACAAGACCAACGATTTCTTCTCCGACCCGCTCGCATATGCGACTGCCGCCGCAGGGCCGCAGGCGGGTGCCACGACGGCAGGCTCGGCAAAGGCGGGCGACATCCTCCTGGCGGAAGACTTCTCCAGGGTGATCCACGGCGGCGACATCGCCAATTTCGCCGCGGGCTACTATCCCCCGAGCTCGAACCGCGGGACTTACGCCGCAGCTTCGGGCGACAATCCTTCGGGGTTCTCGGCCACCCGCTGTACGGCCAATGAGTTCGACGTGTTCAGCGGCGGCGGCGTGGCTGCGCCCTACACCGAGGGCACGGGC
>OGRL01001559.1_pt1 | contig 16965 bp, 11 predicted proteins | sample 1553481 | NCBI WGS metagenome assembly OGRL01 (sample SAMEA2580036, study PRJEB22360) | human gut metagenome
ATTGCCATTGCCGAAAGAAAAAATGGAATAGTAGTTCGTATTACCGTTCGCAAATCGCTTGAAAGCACCGACTGCGTGGAAAGAAAAAGCCGCCTTCTGATTGTCTCATGTGGACATGTAGGGAAGCGGCTTTTGGTTTAGATTGTGGATTATTACAAAGTGAATGGTATACATAGTTTATCACATTTGAAAATGAGTTGTTTCATATGACGCAAAAGCACTCATAAAAAAGAACATTGCTTTTTAGCTGTTACAGGGGATCAATAAAAGATGACAATCTCTAGGCTATGAGATTCAGAAAATACTGCTTTTCATTCTTTTTGTGGTAGTCCATCACACCACAGCTTCAATGACCGTTTTTCCATTCATCTGAATGGTCTTCATACCCGATTTCTTATTCTTGTTGAAGTTGAAACTGAGCAGATAGCCTTTCTCAAGGTGATAATAGTTCAGATATTCCGCAATCTGCTTTTCGCCCTCCGTGTTGTATTCCTCTCCACGCCAGATTTTCAGCTCTATGATATACTGTTTTCCCAGATAGTCTACGATCACATCGGTTCGTTTCTGGTCACGAGTCTGTGCTTCAATATAATAGTTGCCTGTGCCATTGATAATCGGTCGTAGGTACAGCAAGAATAATTTTCTGCCATCTTCTTCCTTAAACTTATCTGGCTGGCTGCCATAGATGTCATTAAAGTGAAGGATGAACTTCTCCAGAATCTTTTCCATGTTCAGTTGATTTCCCTGAATAAACTGGTTTTTGTCATTGACACCCTCGGAAAAAATCGGACTGTTTGTCGATGCTGAGGAGATAAACCAATCATAAATGACTGTTTCAAAAATGCGGTTGGCAATCTCCAATGAACCATTCTGATTTTTCACAAATCCATACATAACAGCACTTTGAATCGCCGAATCATAGGCACTGAACAGGAATTTTTCGCCTTGAAACAGTAACCGGTACAGCAGATTGCATAGCTGTTGATCATCTTCCAGCTTGTTAATCAAGGATTCAAACAACGGTATTCTAGAAACGATGATTGCTTTTACAGCAAACGCCAAATTTTCCAGTGTCCAATTTTTTTGATTCTCATCCATGTACTTACAAATCGAAGAAACCAGTACCGGATAACCGGAAGTATAGTCATAAATCAATTGGGATAGTTTTGCAATATCCATGCCAGTATGGTGATCATGCTCATACTCTGTCAGCATTCCAGCAATGTCGCTCACGCTAAAACTCATGTCGATATCAAAATTTGATGCAATATTCCACGGGCTGTTATGTTTATGCTCTGCATCTGGGCGTATCTTCTGACGAAGATTTCGGATGTCATGAACACCTGCCAGAATGACGGATTGGAATGTTGGGCGTTTGTTTCTCTTTAGATAGTAGAAACGAAGCTGTGCCAAGAAATCCAAAAAAACTTGATTGTTTGATGCCTGATCTACCTCATCAATCATCAACACGATTTTTTTCTCTGCTTCCATACACCATTCACTTAGGCAGACAAACAGATCTGCCATCGTATAGGCAGAAGAACTTCTAATCTCTTTCATCGCAGTTTGGATGTCGTGGTTCATGAAGTGTTGTGTTCTTCGATCCAGCCATAATTCACGAGCAAATGCCTTGACAAACATTCCTTCTGTTGAAAACTCTGGTGTACTAAGTCCCTGAAAGTCCATGCTGACTACGATATACTCTTTTTCCAAATAGCTTTCTAATGCCATTATGAGTGTTGTCTTCCCGTACTGTCGTCCTCGATTGATACAGAAATACTGTCCTCTATCCACCATTTTCTTAATCTGTGCAAGACGGCTATCCAAATTCACCATATAATGTTCCTGTGGATTGCAGCAGCCAGTGATATTGAAATATCGTTTCATGTCGTTCACCTCATGTTTGCTGTTGGATTTTTGTTATTTCTATTATACCATACAGTTGGTGCAATTACAACAACAACTTGATCCCGTATAATAAAACTTGACACATAAGCCACAAGGGAATAAAATAGAAAAAAAGGAAAAACGGAGGATACGAAGATGTCAAAGAAGAGAGAATACGACGAGGAATACAAAGTGCAGGCGGTCAAGTTCGCCAAAAACCTTGGATCAGCAAAAGCAGCAGCAGAGGAGCTGCAAATTCCTGTCAACACGCTGTACGGCTGGATACAAAAAGTAAAAACAGCCGAGCTGGACATCGGATGCGGCGAACGCAGCCCGGAAGAAGCATTGAGCATTGCCAAAGAGAATCAGCAGCTGAAAAAGCGGATCAAGGCGTTAGAAAAAGAAAATCGCCATTTGAGTGAAATGAATGAATTTCTGGAGGATGCAGCAGCTTTTTTCGCTGCCAGCCGTCAGAAGTCCGGAAAGAGCAGCGATTGAACTATATTGCATATCGAACCGATGACGGCAAAAACGCCGGAAAAATCCGCTTTTACTGCAAAGCTCTGGAGGTCAGCAGACAAGCATTCTACGACTATCTGAAACGCAAAGAGCAGCCATGGAAGTATCAGCCGCTGGCAGATGCGATGCTGAAGATCCATGCTGCAGACGAAGAAAACGCAGATTACGGCAGAATCCGCATGTTTCAGGCACTTCAATATCAAAAAGAAATCGGCGAGCTTGGGGAGGTCACCATTCCCAGTGAGGGAACAGTTCGCAAGATCATGGAGCAGATACATCTAATCTATAAACCGAAGCGAAAGCCAAATGGAATCACTAAAGCTGACCGGGAAGCACACAAATCTGATGATCTTCTGAAACGTGATTTCACAGCAGATGCACCGCTGCAAAAGTGCGTGACAGATATTACAGAAATTCCGGCAAAAGACGGAAAACTGTATGTTTCAGCAATTTTTGACTGCTATGACTTATTGCCAGTGGGTCTGGCAATGGCGGATCATATGCGTGCCGAACTGTGCTGTGAAACACTGAAACATGCGAATTTGCGGTTTCCGAAAATCCGCGGAGCCATTGTGCATTCCGACCGTGGCAGCCAGTACACCAGTGCTGCATATCGGGCAGTCATTCAAAAATACGGCATTGTACAAAGCATGAACCGTGCGGGAGGAAGATGCCATGATAATGCGAGATATGAAAGCATTTGGGCAAGGATGAAAGAAGAATTGTTTTATCATCGGGGCAGAAAGACAGAACATTACAAAATGGAAGAGCTGAAATTCATGGTCTGGCGGTATTTCATGAGTTACTGGAGCAACCGCAGGATCTGCTCGTCCATTGGCGGGCTTCCTCCTGCTGTAAAGCGGCAAAGATTCTACGCAGCGGTTGCCGTCGCACGCTTTGCTTCATAATCCTTGTTGGAAATGTGTCAAGTGTTATTGACAATTTCAAAATGAGCCACTGCACATAATGCAATAGCTCATTTTCGTATATTCCAAATCAACCTAATTGTTCTACAAATCTTGCAAATGCTTCTTTTCCTTGTTTATCTCTCTTAAATACTCCGGCATCTTCAAGTACCTGTTCAAAAACTCTGCCAACTTCATAACGAATAATCTCCATTGCATTATCAGCGTTAAAATCAGAATATTTTTTTAGAATTTCACTTGCCCAAATTGCATGAGATGCAATTTTATCATCTGTAGCAATCTCTTTGCCGGACAGCATTGCACCTTTTAAAAGTGTCAGTTCATCTGCTAAACGCGCCGGAAGAACAGCAAGTCCCATCACTTCAATCAATCCGATATTTTCTTTTTTGATATGATGTAAGGTAAGATTCGGATGGAACACACCTAACGGTCTTTCTTTCGTTGTAATATTGTTTCTCAATACCAAGTCGCATTCAAATCCAGAAGAAGTTGCTCTTGCAATTGGAGTAATTGTATTATGCAGAATTCCGTCTGTTTCTGCAAAAATTCCAACCACTTCATCCGTATATGTTCTCCATTTTGATAAAATATCAGCACATGCAGCTGCCAAAGCCGTCCTGTTTTTTGAAGAAAGACGTATCACAGACATCGGCCATTTTACAATGCCGGCACTAACATTCATATAATTTTTCAAAAGAAATGTTCTTTCAATCGGTGCTTTTGCCATTGCAAAATTATAATTGCCGCCTTGAAAGTGTTCATGCGTTAGAATTGAACCGCCTACAATAGGAAGGTCTGCATTTGAACCGATAAAATAGTGTGGAAATTGCTCAACAAAATCAAACAGTTTATTGAATACCTGTGCATTGATTGTCATAGGAATATGTTGTTTATGAAAGACGATGCAGTGTTCATTATAATATCCATAAGGAGAATACTGCATGAACCAATCTTGGCTGTTGATATTCAACTTTACCGGACGAAGATTTTGTCTTGCAGGGTGTGTCTGGTGACCTGCGAATCCCATATTTTCAACACAAAGCTGACATTGAGGATAGGTTGATTTTTTTTGCAATTTAGCAGCAGCAATATCACGAGGATCTTTCTCTGGCTTAGAACGGTTTATAGTAATGTCAAGTGTTCCATATTCTGATTCATATGTCCACTTTAAATCTTTCGCAATTCTTTCAGCACGAACATAGTTCAGGCTTTTACTAAAAGCATAATACCATTCTGTAGCTGCTGATGGCGAAGCAGAATATTTTCTTTGAAATGCGGCATTAACTTCTCTCGGCATAGGTGTGAAAACACCCATAACTCTTGTATCGAATAGATCACGTTGTACAGAAGTGTCTTCAATGATTCCTGCTTTTACTGCATAGTCGATCAGGGGTTCAAGAAGTTCTTCAATATTTCCCGTGAGTGGTTCTTTATCATTCCAGTCAGTCAGTTTTAGTATATCCATGAGCTGATTTCTAACAACGAAAATATCGTCATTTGTAATCAAATCAGCTTCTATTGCATGACGGATTAATCCGTTTATTGCCCTGTATATCATGATAACACCTCTTTTCAAAAACCATCTGGATGATTCTTATGCCAATTCCATGCGTCAGATATAATTTCTTCAAGGCTATCGTGTACAGGATTCCAGCCAAGAATTTTTCTTGCCTTTTCACTGGAAGCCACCAGTCGTGCAGGATCTCCGGCACGCTTTGGCGTTTCAATTGCCGGAATCGGGTGCCCTGTCACTTTTCTTGCTTTATCAATTACTTCTTTTACGGAATAGCCGACACCATTTCCAAGATTGAAAATATTGCTTTCGTTTCCGTTTTTTAAGTACTTTACAGCGAGAATATGTGCCTGAGCCAAATCAGTAACATGGATGTAGTCTCTGATACAAGTTCCATCAGGAGTATCATAATCTGTTCCATAGATGGAGATACTTTCTCTCTTTCCATTTGGGACTTGAAGAATCAAAGGAATCAAATGACTTTCCGGATTATGAGCCTCGCCGATTTTACCTGATTTGTCTGCTCCGCAAGCATTGAAATAGCGGAGAGAAACGTATCTTAGACCATGAGCTTTTGAAGTCCAATAGAACATCTTCTCCATAGCAAGTTTGGTTTCACCATATGGATTGGTTGGCTGTGTTCTGTCTGTTTCAAGGATCGGAATATTTTCCGGTTCACCATAAGTGGCAGCGGTTGAGGAAAATACAATTTTATCAATATGGTGTTCAACCATGGAATCCAAAAGGATTATTGTTCTGCAGAGATTATTATCGTAATACTTGAGTGGATCGGCAACGCTTTCTCCAACAAGAGAATATGCTGCAAAGTGAATCACTGCATCTATCTGTTCGTTTTCAAAAATATTATCAAGAAACGCCTTGTCATGCAAATCACCCAGATAAAATTTCGCATCTTTCGGAACAGCTTCGATGTGTCCGGTTGCAAGATTGTCTGCAATAATAACGCTTTCTCCGGTGCGAATCAACTCTAAAGCTGTGTGAGAACCGATATATCCTGCACCGCCTAAAACAAGTATACTCATTATTTTTCCCTCCTATTATTTGATTTCAATACCGCCAAACGGTCTAATTGTCATAATGTAGCAAGAATTTTGTCCAAATATTCTGTCCATTTCCGATCTATATGCATTGACAAGATCATTTGGTACAAATGCCTGAACAGTCCCTGCGAAACCACCTCCGTGAACTCTTACAGCACCATTGCCTTTTAATATTCGTTTCCCCACCATAATTGCAAGTGGAATTCCTTGTTCCGTTGGCTTTCTGCATGAGTATAAATTTTGCAGATAGTTCATGGAGGAATCTCCCGATTCGCTTACAAGCGTTAGAAAATCCTCAAATCTGTTGTTTTTGAGAGCTTCCGTTTCTGCCTTTGCACGATAATTGTCGCCAAAAAAGTGAATTGCACGTAAGACAGCTCTGTCAGAAATCTTCTTTTTAATATCAGGGAGATTATTCCAAAATTGATTTTCATCAACTTCACGAAGAACCTTTTTGCCGAAATATTCTGCAACTTCGTCCATTTCTGTACGAACGGCTACATAATCATCTGTCAAATCAGAATGATCTCCTTTGGTGTCTGTGATGATCAATGCATAGCCGGTTTTTGAAAGGTCAAAATCAATTTTTTGGATACTTGGATTTTGAATGTTTTGAAAATCAAGAAAAACAAATCCACCAACGGAGCAAACCATCTGATCCATCAATCCGCTTTTCTTGCCAAAATAAAAGTTTTCTGCATATTGTCCGATTTTTGCGATTTCTACTGCACCGATCTGATTGTTATTGTAATAGCTGTCAATTGCCGTTGCGATCAATGTTTCAAATGCAGCAGAAGAAGAAATACCGCTTCCAGCAAGTACATTTGAAGTTGTATATATATCAAATCCGGAAATTTCTACACCTAAATCCTTAAAGCGAGCTGCAATCCCTCTGACAATTTCAGAAGAACCTTTTTCACCGATATGAACATCCAAATCGTCCAGTGAAACTGCAAATTCATCGTATCCCTCTGATTTAATTCTGATGATGTTTTCGTCATGAAATGCTGCAACACCGATAACATCTAAGTCAACTGCTCCTGCAATGACACAGCCATGTTGATGATCGGTATGATTACCGCCGATTTCTGTTCTACCCGGAGCAGAATAAACGTGTATATCATTTCTATTCGGATACAGTGCTGTGAATTTCTCCACAGCACTCATATATCGTGATTTCTGACTTTCTATATCCTGTGGTTTATAAATATTTGCGAAGATATTATCAAATCCACCACAAGTAACATTGTCTTGAAAATCCTGTATTTTCATTGCTTTCCTTTCTTCTTACGATCTTAAGGGCATAATTACAAATTCCAATTTCATCGACTGATCTGCATGGATTCTGTACGCCTCATGCACCGGTGCACCCCAGGAATCATCGCCGCCGACACCCATTTGCTTTGCAGCGATTCTGACCCATGTGTAGCGAACACTTGGAAGTTCATCCAGATGCATTGCATTTTCGAGTTCATAGGCACTGTATGGCAGTACGCTCATTTCAAACGGAGCAGATGCCTTTTGGAACGTCAGACCATGCTGCATATCATCATGGATTGAGAGCGTTCTTACACCGGTACGGTTGCCGCATTCTTGCGGATTGAGATAACCGGAAAGATTTTCTTTTGCTGTAGATTTCCACAATCCCAGTCTTGCCCCTTTGCATCGGTCGCTGTAATTTTCATCAGGGCCGAGTCCGTAATACTGGAAATTGCAAAGCTGTTTTTTCATCTTGAAGTCCAATGCAAGAACCGGCATATCGGACATTCCGCTTACTCCTGCATAATTTACACTTACGCCCAGCTTTCCGTCAAAGTGTGCGGTATAGGTTACAGTAAACTCAAAAGTCGGAACACAGGCAGCCTGATATGTGAATGTGATTTTCAGAGCATCTTCCTGTTCCAGCCATGAAACGGTTTTATACTTTGCAAATTTGCCTGCGGAATACCACTGTGCAAGATTGTACGGCTCGGAAGCACCGGTGTCATTGTCCGTCATTGCTCTCCAGAAGCTGACCTTTGGTGTGCGTGTGATATATTCAAAATCATTGTATTTCAGAGAACTGATGCCGCCCTCTTTTTTGTCGAACATCATGGAGAAGTTTTCTCCGTGAACGCCAATGATAACATCGCCGTATACAATCGTTGGCTTTTGCAATGTGGTTTCCGGAATCTGATTATCTTTCACTTCAAACACTTCCTGAGCAAAGGCAATTTCGTGCCCTGCATCTGCCCATAGTGTCTGATCTGCGGTAACGGCGGAAACATGATAAACATATTCTCCTGCACTGTCTATTTTGTGAAGTGTCAGTTTCATTGTCTTGCTTTCTCCGGCAGGAACATTCAGAGAAAATGTATCGGATTTCAGAACAACGCCGTTCTTTTCCAATCGTACAACAAAGGACAAGTTGTTTGTATCTGCAAAGAGATTTCGATTTTCTACGGTAAGCATTCCGTTTTGAATAGACATTCTGATGTTGGAGTAAAGAGCCTTCATTTCCTGAACCTTTGGAGAGTAGGTTCTGTCAGCATAGATCACACCATTGGTGCAGAATCCGTAATCGCTTGGTCTGTCCTCAAAATCTCCGCCATAAGCCAGAACCGTTTTCCCGTCGTCATTTTTGGTTTCGATTGCCTGATCGATGTAGTCCCAGATGAAACCACCCTGATAAGCCTCATATTTGTCCTCAAGGTCCGTGTAAAGGCTCAAACCGCCAAGAGAATTGCCCATAGCGTGCATATACTCACAGCTGATATACGGTCTGCCGTTATTCTGTTTCAGGTATTCTTCCACTTCCTGCGGTTTTGCGTACATACGGCTTTCCATATCCGTGATAGAATCATACTGATGATTCGGAACTCTTGTAACACCCTCATAGTGCACCAGTCTTGTCGGGTCTACACTTCTGAAATATTCCGACATTGCAGCAATATCTTCTCCGCAGTAGGATTCGTTTCCGCAAGACCAGATGAGAACACTTGCGTGATTCTTGTCACGTTCATACATCGATTTCGCTCTGTCCAGTACAGCTTCTTTCCATTCTGGAAGTGAACCCGGTACATTCCAAGACGGATCTGTTGCACCAAGCTTCTGCCATGTACCGTGTGTTTCCAGATTGGTTTCATCAATCAGATAAATGCCATATGCATCACAAAGCTGATACCAAAGAGAATTGTTCGGATAATGACAGGTACGAACGGCATTAATATTGTTTTTCTTCATGAACTGAATGTCAAACAACATATCTTCCTTTGTGATCGCTCTGCCTGTTTTCGCATCAAATTCGTGTCGATTGACGCCCTTGAAAATGATACGTTTTCCATTCAGGCACATGATTCCGTTTTTCAGTTCAAATCGGCGGAAACCGACTTTGGTTCTGCTGACCTCGATTTCATTTCCGCTTTTGTCTGTCAGAATCACTGTAAACGTGTAGAGATTCGGTATTTCGGCACTCCAAGGCTTGCTATTTTCAATTGTCCAGTTTACAGATTCCTTTTCATTGGATTCTACAATGACCATTCCATTTTCATCTGTCAAGATCGATTTCACAGAACACTTGCCAGAAATATCCAGCGTTGCAGAGAAGATACCATTTGTACCGTCATAATCTGCAATCACTCTCATATCACGAACATGGGCAGACGGTGCCGCATAAAGGAATACGTCACGGAAAATGCCGGAGAATCTCCAGAAATCCTGATCTTCCAGCCAGCTGGCAGAACTTCTCTTGAACACTGCGACAGCAAGTTTGTTGCCCTTTTCACGAATATATGATGTCAGTTCAAATTCAGACGGTGTAAAAGAATCTTCGCTATAGCCGATAAATTCGCCGTTCAGCCAGACATACATAGCAGTTTCCACACCCTGAAAAGAAATAAATACACGCTTATTTTTCAGAGCATCGTTCAAGTCAAAATATCTGACGTAGCTGCCGACAGGGTTGTCCTTTTCAGAGATAAACGGCGGACGGAGATGCTCCTGTCCCTCCCAAGGATAAATGGTATTGACGTACTGCGGTTTGCCGTATCCCTGCAATTCCATGTGTCCCGGAACCTGAATGTTGTCAAAATTGTCAGTGCTGTCGCTTTCTTCATAGAACTTTTGCTGCCATTCAGACGGATTCTTTGCCCACGCAAATTTCCAGGTGCCGTTCAGATTCTGAATCAGAGAGGAATTGTCTGCATCGGCTTCCAAATGGTTTGCATAGATTCTGTGGTCTGAATGTGCTGCGATTCTGTTGACTGCAAACACTTCCGGATCGGTCAGCCAGTCGAGTGTATATTTCATATTGTTCCCTCCATTTTAGTTCTGTGATTCCATTACAACTTCATTTTCGGATATTCCAAGTTTTTCTTTGATTTCCGCATTTGCCTTTTCAACATTCATCTTAGAAAGAATAAATGTGATGATCAGATCCAATGCAAACGGAACGATCAGATACATAATGTGAAGCATATTGATAGCAGAATCAGGCTGTACTGTCAAAGTGCCCTTGAATCCGCTAAAGTCGAGCAAAAGACCGACAATTGCTGTTCCAAGTCCACCACCAATTTTTACACCAAGTGATGTGCAGGAGTACATGATTCCATCAACGTGCTTGTGTTTGGTAAGCCAGCTATATTCAGAGCATGATGCGATGACTGCATTCATATCACCTTGCCATGGACCTTGACCGAGTGCTGCAAGTGCTGTAAATGCAAGCATCAGCGGAATGTTTCCCATGTATCCGGCAACTGCTACCAGAAGTCTGCCAACTGTTGCTACCATATAGCTGTATTTGTTCAGCTTATACATGCCGTTCCATTTTTGTACGATGGTAGGAGTGAAGATCAAGGCGATAATCAAAGGAATATTGATAAACCACGCAAACGTGCCGAACATATTCTCATCTGCGAGAATATATTTTGCATAGTATGTTCCAACACCGATCATCGCACCATAGAACTGCTGCAAAATGTAGGTTACTGTGATCATCACATAATACTTATTGTGTACGAGAATTTTGAATGCTTCTCCAAAACTGTATTTGGTTTCTTCTATTTTTGTTTCACTGTCTGCAAGTTCCTCATCAGAAAGTTCCTTTACAGAAAGAGCGGAAATTGTATTTACAATAAGGCCGATAACCGCATAAATAATTGCGACTGTTCTCCAGCCATTTGCACCACCGCCCATTGCTTCAACAAATTGGAATGTAACAGCCTGAATCAGGAGGCTTGTTCCAAATGCGAAGATAAAGCGATACGAACCCATCTGAACTCTTTCCTTGCTGTTCTTTGTAACAAGAGCGGTCAGAGCAGAATATGCGATGTTGTTTGCCGTATAAAATACACTGTTAAGAAGTGTGTAGCAGATAAAGAACCATGCGTACTGAGCAAAATTATCCATGTTCATCGGGATTGCAAATACACCAATCAAGGTAATTGCACAGCCGATAAAACCATAAAGCATCCACGGTTTTGCCTTGCCCATTTTCGTATGTGTCTTATCAATCAACGTACCAAAAATGATGTCTGTTATTCCATCAAAAATCTTCGATACAGCAATGAGAACGCCAATAACACCTGCGTTTAATCCAATCGTGTCGGTAAGATAGATCATTACGAATGATGTCAGCAATGCATAGACAACGTTCCCTGCAACATCGCCAGAACCATAACCGACTTTGTTATACCACTTTAAGTATGTTTTTTCTTTGCTCATAATAGAGCTCCTTTCATTGTTTGTATGTCCACATGGACAGAATTTTCCCATAACAAATGATACAAACTGCTTTTCATCTTGCAAAAGCGAAATAATGCCATCGTCAGAATAGATGATTATTTTTTTGAACATAAAGAATTTTTACTGAATTCAACATGAAATTACAATAAAAGACGTCTTTTTTAATTCTTTCCTCTCATTTCTTAACTCTATTATATCACACAAAACGGCTCAAAAAATACACAAAGTTATAAAATATATGCACAAAGTTTAGGATTTTTCTTGTAATCAGTGATCAGGTGTGATATACTATAGTCATAGAAGCAAGGAGGTGCTTTTTATGTTTATGAATGTTGCCTATTTAAACAACTCTACATCTACTGTAGTGGATAATACGAAACCTTTGATTGTAACAAGCTGTGGAAATTATCGTGTGAAAAATCGTTCTGAAGTAGTAACACATCGTCCGAATGGAAGAAAAGATTATCAGCTTTTATATATTGCCTCCGGAAAAGGACATTTTTTCATTCACGGAGAAGAAAAAACGGTTTCAGCCGGAAATATTATTATATATTTGCCGGATCAACCACAGGAATATGTTTATTATCGTGCAGATCAAACCGATGTTTATTGGGTGCATTTTACCGGAAATGAAGTAGAAGAAATTTTAAAGTATTACAATATCAACCTGAAAAATAATATTCTCTATATTGGAACATCTCCCGATTATCAGTGGTTATTTGGTCAGATGATTCAGGAATTGCAGCTTTGCAGACCACGGTATGATGAATTGATCTCTTTGCAGCTGCGAAATATTTTTGTTTTGATAAGCCGTGCAATCATGAGTGCAAAGAAATTCAGCAGCACCAGTGAAAAAGAAGTTGCTTTTGCGATGCACTATTTTCGTAAGAATTACAACACAGAAATCAGCATTGAGGAGTACTCCGAATCCAGAGGGCTTAGCAACTGTTGGTTTATTCAGTGCTTTAAAGAAATCACAGGTTCCAGTCCGCTGCAATATATCTTAAAGCTGCGAATCTCCAACGCACAAAATTTGTTAGAAAATACCGACTACACCATTACTGAAATTGCAAATACGGTTGGATACACCAATTCGCTTTATTTCAGCAGACTGTTTCATAAATACATTGGTATGTCACCAAAAGAATATCGAAAAGTAAAACTCAAAGAAAATCTCAGGGAGTAAAAAACAAAACTCGTTTGGCTAAAACTAAACCAAACGAGTTTTGTTGATTTTTGATTAGAAATAAGGAATGGCTACATTACCAAACACGACTGAATTGCATCTCCTCAGCCTGCAGCTCAGAGAGATTCTCAAGCTGCAAAACCTTAGCGGTATCAGCATTTTTCATCGCAAGTGTATATTCAGGATCAGTAGCACGCATTTTGTTCCAGATCTTCCATAATCAGCAGAGAAGATTTTAAAAAGGTACAGGAAAAGCTGAATTAACTTCTTTGTTTTCCTAATAGTGTTTAATATATTTAGTGATAGTATCGATTAATTCCTCCATGTTAATCGGCTTGGAAATATGGTCATTCATGCCTGAATCCAGGGATTCCTGAATATCATCTATAAAAGCATTTGCAGACAAAGCTATAATTGGAATCGTAACTGCATCGGGCCGCTCTATACCCAAGGCTCGAATGGCTTTTGCTGCTTGGTGTCCATCCATGTTTGGCATCATAATATCCATCAAAATAAGATCGTATGTGCCTCGTGGATGATTTTTAAACAAATCCACAACTTCTTTTCCGTCTGATGCGCGTGTTACGGTCATACCAGCATCTTCCAGTATTATCGTAGCAAGTTCAGCATTTAGATCATTATCCTCAGCCATAAGAACATGGATACCCGTCAAATCTCTATGCAGATGTTGTTTTTGTTCTGATTGAATAACCTGTTCTGGCAACTCCATTGGGATTTCCACTGTGAATGTAGAGCCTACACCTTTTTTGCTCTCAACAGCAATCGAACCGCCCATCATATCCACATATTTTTTTGTGATGGCCATACCAAGACCGGTTCCCTTATACTGCGTTCTGGCATTAGCAACATCTTCTTGTGAAAACGGATCGAATAATTTTTTCTGGAACTCTTCGCTCATGCCAATGCCGTTATCTCGAACAACATAACGAGTTATGATATGTTTCTCATCCGCTCCTGGGTAACTGCTGATATCCAAAGTAATCTTTCCGCCGTCCTTTGTGAATTTCACAGCATTGCCAAGAAGATTCACCAAAACTTCTCGGATACGCACAACATCCGCAAGGACATATAGGTTCTTTGGGATTTCTCGATGTACTTCAAACTTAAGATCTCGATTATAAAGAAGTCCATTCATAATCGCCTGGACGTTATCTGTCAATTGAGTAATGTCCACTGGCTGGGGCGAAATAGTAACTTTTCCGCTTTCAATGCGAGTAAAATCCAGAACGTCATTCAACAAAGAGAGAAGATGATTCGAACTTTGTTGAACTTTCTCCAAGCTAGTATGAATATCTGAAACCGTGTTCTGGTGAAGCGCAATGTTTGTAAATCCAATAATGGCATTCATCGGCGTTCTGATGTCATGGCTAATACTAAGCAAAAACGCAGATTTTGCTTTGTTGGCAGCATCTGCTTCCTCAGCGGCGGTCATTAATAATTGTTTTTGTTTTTGCTCTTCTGCCCTGCTTTTCTGGTAAACATAATAGGTATATAGACAAATTAAAAGCAATACAGCTCCTGCGACTAAACCGCAGATGATGGAAATATGATTCGTCTTTTCAACCATTCCATAAGCTGATTGCATATCCATTTCAATGCAAAATGCGCCAATGATTTCTCCTGTCCCATCATGATTTGCTCTTACAGGATAGCAAGCCGTAAAAATCGGACCCCATGTTGTATCAATGATATCCTGAGAGTACACATTCTCCCCAGAAATAGCCCTATCAATATACGGAACCATTTCTTCCTCAATATAATCTCCAGGGTGTCTTACATCATCTGCATTCGGATCCAAACCGTCTACCACATAAACGAGTTTTCCTTCTTCATTCTTTTTAGCGGTGTAAATATATCGAGTAGAATTCAGTGTTCTGATTTCATTGAAATAGGAAGAAATATCCTTATATAATTGCTCCTTTTCATCAGATTGATCGTTGATTTGATTAAAATCTTCTTTGCTGATTCTTCCGTCCACAAGTTTGTGTACTGCATCTGCACTCGCTGTGTCACGTGCGATTTCTGTTTCAAGGGCGGTCTTAGTGTAAGAACTTTGCAGAATAAATGTGTACAACGCTATTACAAAAATTATCAAAAGCCCCGCAATCACAAAGATACTGCCTGTATTTTTCAGCCTAAGGCGTTTTTTCAAATCAATTCCTTCTTTTGCTTTCCTCATACTGCTCATTCCCATCCTCTAAATCCCAATTTACCAATTTTATCATAGCACATTTTCATGCAGTCTTCAATCGGGTAGGAGGTAAATAATTATTATATTTACCGTCCTCCCACACCACCGTACATGACAGAAAGGACTTTACCATGAAAAAGACTATTTGGAAAACCATTCTTTGCGCAATGCTCGTTACGCTGACTACCTGCATTTTGTGTATCGGTGCATTCGCTGCCAAGTATACCTGCATCAAGAGCGGCTGCAACAGAGAGGCGGCTAAGAGCTCTGCGTATTGCTGGGTACATAAACCCACGAAGAGCAATTCCAGCGTCTCCGGCAGCGGCTCCAGACCGTCCGGCAGCAGCTCCAGCACAAAGCATAAATACACCTGCATCAAGGACGGCTGCACGCGAGAAGCGGATAAGGACTCTGCCTACTGCTGGGTACATCGCCCTTCCAAATCTTCCACCAAGAGCAGCACTTCTTACAGCTCCAAATCTTTGTACAGCAGCTCTTACTCCAGCAGCAAAAAATCCTACAAGACGTATGATTCCTATGACGATGGCTACGATGCCATCTATGATGATGACGACTACGATAAGGATCGCTACGACAGCGACCCCGACTATGCGGCAGGCGTAGATGACGCTATGGACGAGTTGGATTGGTAACTAAAGAACGCCGAGGGTTCCTCCCCTATATGGGAAGGGATTCCTCGGCGTTCTTCATTTCATGCTTTTTGATTGCCCGGTCAGCAGTATCACGCGCCTTACTGCAATGCACAGATCACAGCCACTGTTTCAGCACATCGTTCAGCTTATTCAAATCAAGCGGTTTGGCGATATGCTCGTTCATGCCGGTGTTCTTTGCCAGCTGCACGTCCTCGGCAAAGGCATTTGCCGTCATGGCAATGATGGGCACTTTGCCCCGGCTTCCGGCAAGCGCACGGATCGCAGCAGTGGCTTCGTAACCATTCATGATGGGCATCTGGATGTCCATAAAAATGAGATCGTACCACTTTTCTGGCGCTTCCATCACCTTTTCGACTGCAATTTTTCCGTTTTCGGCGCTGTCGATGGTCACGCCCGTCATGCCTATGATCTCGGTTGCGATCTCACGGTTCAGCTCGTTATCTTCCACAAGAAGGATCCGCTTACCCGCATAGTTTTCCTTCGCAAAGTCTTCCAGATAGTTCCGGGCGTTTTTCTCCTTTTTCCCGGATGTAAACTGCCGCAGAGTTGCCGTCAGACGAGAACGGAACAGCGGTTTTGCCATAAACGCATTCACGCCCGCTGCTCTGGCTTCTTCTTCGATCTCGCTGAAATCAAAGGAAGTCAGGATGATGATCGTGACATCTTCTCCTACCCGTTCCCGGATTTTTCTGGCGGTTGCAATACCGTCCATTTCCGGCATCTTCCAGTCCAGAATCACCGCAAAATAGTCGCGGCCGGTCTTGTGCCGCGCCGCGCAGCGTTCCACGGCTTCCTTGCCGGTCAGGACCCATTCGCCCGCTATGCCGATCTCCTGAAGGGTTGCAACGGTGCTTTCGCAGCAGGTCTTGTCATCGTCCACGACCAGTACCGGCAAATCGAGCAGTTCTTTTTCCTGTTCCTTCTCGTTCTCCTGAAGCTTCAGATAGACCGTGACCGTGATCTTCGTTCCCTTGTTGGGAGCGCTTTCGACCTGAATGTCACCATTCATCAGGTTGACGATGTTTCTTGCAATGGCCATGCCAAGACCGGTGCCCTGCACCTTGGTCGTCCGGTGATCGTCTGCCCGGCTGAACGGCTCGAACATGATCTTCTGGAATTCCGGCGTCATACCGATGCCGTTGTCCTCGATGGAAAACTCGTAGCAGCCAAGCTCCGAGAAGCCGTTCGGTTTTTCCTTGATCGTAAGGGTGATGTTTCCTCCATCCGGGGTGTACTTGACGGCGTTGCTCATCAGGTTCACAAAGA
>OGRL01001589.1_pt1 | contig 16722 bp, 9 predicted proteins | sample 1553481 | NCBI WGS metagenome assembly OGRL01 (sample SAMEA2580036, study PRJEB22360) | human gut metagenome
GCTCGTCAGGCTGTTTTCAGCAAGTCTGGTGTTAACGACTTCTTGAGAGCATTCAAGAAGTGCGAAGATCTGAGCTATCCATTACCAGCAGGCATCACTAACTATGGTATTGCCCTGAAGGTGTATGGAGCTGTACCTGGATCAGGAGGACGAAATGAGAACATCGAGTTACCTGATTATGAAGATGCTGCCAAGCTTATGGCTACCCGTAAAAACATGACACTCATGTTTCTTTGGAACCGCTATAAGAAAAAGTGCGAAGAAGAAGGCGCTCGTTTCTATCAATACAGTCAGTATTGTGAGCTCTACAACAAGTGGTGCGAAGAGAATTATGAGACCGCCCACTTTGATGCTGTTATCGCACAAAAGATGGAAGTTGACTTTGCTGGACAGACGTTCTCCATGACAGATCCTCTTACCGGTGAGATTATGACCATCGTCGTTTTTGTAGCTATCCTGCCTTATTCACAGTATATCTATGCAGAAGGAATGCTCTCAACAAAGGAACCACAGTGGATTGATGTCAACAATCATGCCTTGGATTACTTTGGTGGAGTTCCTGCATTAGTAGTCTGTGATAACTGCAAACAGGCTGTTGTCGTTAATCAAGACTGGATTGAACCTGAACTAAACAAAGATTATGCTGATTGGGCTGACCACTATGGCACCGTTATTCTTCCAGCGAAGGTTCGTAAGCCGAAGTTTAAAAGTTCTGTAGAAAACGCAGTAGGCATTCTCGAGAAGGGCTTCTTCCACAAACTTGAAGAACGCCAGTATTTCTCACTGGAACAGTTTAATAAGGATCTTTGGAAGGAACTGGAGGCTCTGAATAAAGAACCATTCAAGAAGAAAGAACACAATAGATACTATTATTGGGAAGAAGAGAAACTTGAATTGATGCCGCTCCCCTCCATGCATTACGAGTACATGGAGAGAAAAACGGCAAAGGTGTCAAGTGACTTCCACGTACGCTTTGACAATGCTTATTATAGCGTAGATAAAGCGTTTTTGCATAAGAAAGTATCTATTAAGGCATCTTCAACTGTTGTTCGTATTTATTCTCTTACCGGAGAGTTCCTTTGCGAATGGCCAAGGGCAACCCGTAAAGGTCAGTGGTCAACAAATCCTGATCACCTGCCGGACAACTATAAAGGGTTTACCCAGTGGAATGCTCCTTACTTTATCCAGAAAGCGCAGCTCATTGGCAAGAATACAGAGACTGTTATTCGTACGATTCTCAAATCCAGACCATATGAAGTACAGACCTATCGTATGTGCCTGGGTATTCTGAACTTTACAAAGAAGTACAGTAATAAGGCTCTTGAAGAGTGCTGTAAGCAGGCGATTGCTCTGAATAAGCAGAAATACACCTTCATCAAGAATACGATATCTGTTGTAGCAGACGATCTCGGAGAGGCGGGATACCATCATTCCACATCGGTAAAGAAAGAACCGGTACGCGGCGGGTATGTAATGCCGCCGGAAGCTTCCAGTATAGACACCCTTTTATCTCGCAGCAGAGCCCTTGCTGATCAGATGCGCGAGGAGGTGGATGACTGATGCTTACAGGAACCGCTCTCATGAACGAGCTTGTCGATGAACTGAATGAGCTTAAACTTTCAACAATGGCAGCCACCTTAGATGATCTGTATCACAGACCCGGCTTTTTAGAGATGGATCGTCTCACGCTTATTGCAGAACTGATTGGTCCGCAGTTTCAGGAAAAAGTCAGTACGACACTGAAGAATCGGCTGACAGCAGCTCATCTGAAAGGATCTCCGGAGGAATTGGCGGATTGTGTGGACTCTGACAAGCGTGAGTATCTGCCTGCAGGTATAACCGAGGTGCTTTTTTCCCTTGACTTTATCGAAAGAGGCTATAATCTCTGCATTCTAGGAGAATCAGATGCTGGAAAGTCTTATCTTGCCAAAGCTATCGGCATAAAGGCCTGCAACCGGTATAACGTCGGTTACTTCCACAGCGAGGAGCTTCTGGAAAGCATGGTAGCCCTTAAAGAACAGGATTATGATAAATATGCTCGCAAGATGAAGAAGTATCTCAAATGGGAACTGATCATCCTAGATGATTTCCTGCTCCACACGATCACTGACGAACGGGAAATAAAAATCCTGTTCGAGCTGCTCGAAAAGAGGAACGAACAGAGAAAAAGCACTATCGTATGCTCCCAGCGTGATCCGGATAACTGGAAAGCAATGATTCTCAACGATGAGGTATCTGCTAATTCCATTATGAAGAGAGCCACAAAGCACTACACTATCAAGATCAACTCTCGATAAGTGGTGCTAGAATATAAATAGTACAAGCTAAAATGAGAAATTTGGTGGTCAATTAACTAAAAACGGGCGGCCGTTATGCTCCGCAGAGCGGCCATTCTAAAACGCATTTGCGACCGCCGAAGGGCGCAAAATGCACAAAAAATGAAATGTAATATTATTATATTTTATAATGATACGGAAATGGAGGAAAAAGCATTATGAAAAATAAAAAGATACTTGCATTACTTCTTGCATGCACAATAATGGCATCCGGTGTACCAGTGTATGCAGCAGATTTTTCGGATGGGACTGCAGAAAGTGTACAGGATGCGGAATCTTCTCTGTTCGGGATGGAAGACAGTGAACTGACGGAGGACACAATGCCAGCTTTTGCAGATATGGAAGAAAATGCAGATGCTGCACAGATTACAGATGGAAATAGCGAAGAGGAAGATCTGACAGGAGATAAAACAGAAGACAAAGGTACAGAAGGACTGGAGTATGAATATGTCCCGGAAATCGATGGATATCGTGTGAAGAAGGGCGTGAATGAAAAAGAAATCCGTATTCCGGAGAAATATGAAGGAAAAGAAGTTCTGGAAATCGGAGAAGGTGCTTTTGCAGGATGTGATCAGATAGAAAGAATCCGGATACTGGATCATCACAAAAAATAAAAAAAGATGCTTTTGAAAACTGTATCAGTTTAAGAAAAGTAAGCTTTTTTGGAGGAATAAAGGTAGAAAGTGGTGCATTTCGCAACTGTCCGAAATTATATGATTTTGCTTTAATCAATTATTATGAGGGTACAGAAGTATCCATAGCGGATGATGCGTTTGATGCAGACAGCAAGGTACTTGTGTCAGCAGATGGCGGACTTCCATGGAAAGGAAGCCCTGAGCCCTTTTTCAATGAAAATGGTGAAGATGGATGGCATGAAAAAGAGCAGGGAATGGATTACTGGGATTATGTAAAAAATAATGGTCCTTCACAATACGAGGGAACCCGTGTTGCTGATTTTGACAATTCAGTCAGTAAAGTTCGGATTAGAGATAATGTAAAAGGAATTGGACGGAAAGCCTTTTATGGAAGTGACAGGCTGGAAGAAGTACGTCTGGGAAAAGAAAATTACTTCATTGAGTCAAAAGCTTTTGCATCATGCATAAATCTGAAAAAACTGTTTATTCCATCTGCAACTACAGTGATTGAAGAAAATGCTTTTGAAAATTGTCCATCTCTTGTAATTTATACGGTCAAAGGATCTTATGCGGAAAAATTTGCAAAAAAACATCAAATCCCTGTCCGTTACAGTGCTGAAAATATACAGGATGAAAAAATAAAACTTCAGGTATCCAGAATTAAGAGGAAAGACGACCAGAGTTTTACAGATGAAATCAGACTGAAATGGAATCAACCGGAAATGGCAGACGGATATCTGATTCAGAAAAAAGAAGCTGGAGGTAAATACACTACCTGCTTTAATATAAAAAACAGTGATATCTGTACTACGACAATTTCACTGCTTACAATTTCAAGTTACTATGGAAAAGATATAAGTTTTCGAATCAGAGCTTACTCTACAGGAGTGGACGGGAAGAAAAGTTATACTCCTTATTCTTATGCAGAAGTTAGCTTCTGGCCGAAACAACCAGAAATTACGTCTCTGACGAAAAAGACAGACAGAAAACTGACTGTCAGATGGAAAAAGACAGCACATACAGATGGGTATGAAGTATGGAGATCTGAAAACGGGAAACCTTTTACCTGTGTGAAAAGGATAACCAATGGAAAAACCCAGAATTTTACAGATACGGGATTAAAAAAAGGAGTAACTTATACCTATGCAATTAAAAGCTACCGTATCAATTCATTAAAAAAGAAAATATATGGGGATATTTTTACGCAGACAAAGTTGAAAACGATTAAGTATTCATAATACAGAACAGCCGCCATATGACTTATAATTTTCCTGCACAGATATATTATTTTGACTGTGAAAGTGGATGCGGTAATGTTTGGAAGAAACATCAAACCGATCAGCTTCCTGTACAGCGGACTGCTGACGGTGGGATTTTCCATGATCGTCAATCTGTTTATGCACCAGAAGCTGAAGAAGATTGATATGGTTGAATGACCGCGCGTCGCATTCTCGTTACTTCAGTGATGAGTTAGACGCGCAATTTTTTTGTTAAAAAAGAACATATGTTTACAGAATAAGATATCTATGGTACAATTTGTTCATAGCACAAAATAAAAAACAGTTCAGAGGAGAAGAAAATGCAGACGGTATCCAGTTATGGTGTGGAAATACGAAAACAGAATATCCCAATCCGCCAGACACTGGAAATCTATCGTCAGGCGGTCAGCTATCTGACGGAAATCTATGAACAGGTGTGGGCAGAACTGAAAATGATCCCGGAAGCAAAAAAACGCTTTAATGCAGCAGAACATCTGATTCACACAACGAAAAAGAACCATGCCCGCTTTGATTTTGACATCCGTTTTCCGAAGATGCCTTCTTATCTCAGAAGAGCTGCCATCCAGCATGCACTGGGAAGTGTATCGTCCTATGAAAGCCGGATGGAACAGTGGGAGGCAGCGGGAGAACTCTCCGGGAAACCGAATTTTACCTGTGAAAACCATGCCATGCCGGTCTTTTACCGGGATGTGATGTACCGCGAAGGGACAGAGGGAAAAGATGAGGCATACCTGAAACTGTATGACGGGCATGACTGGAGATGGTTCCGTGTGTGTTTAAGCCATACGGATATGGAATACCTGCGCAGGAACTGGTATGGGAAAAAGGCATCTGCCCCGACACTGGAAAAGAGACACCATAAATATTTCCTGCGTTTTTCCTATACAGAAGAAGTGATGTTTACCAAGACACCTGTAAAAGAGCAGATCATCTGCAGTGTGGATCTGGGGATCAATACGGATGCAGTCTGTACCATCATGCGGGCAGACGGAACTGTCCTGGGGAGAAAGTTTATTGACTTCCCCAGTGAAAAAGACCGTATGTACCGCACACTGGGACGAATCCGCAGATTCCAGAGGGAACATGGATCTGCGCAGGCAGGGGACAGGTGGGCATACACCAGACGTCTGAATATAGAATTAAGCAGAAAGATCGCAGGGGCAGTTGCAGAATATGCATGGGAGAATCATGCAGATGTGATCGTATTTGAGTATCTGGAAATGAACGGAAAGATATCGGGAAGTAAGAGGCAGAAACTGCAGCTTTGGAGAAAACGGGATATCCAGAAACGGTGTGAACATCAGGCACACAGGAAAGGGATGCGCATATCCAGGATCTGTGCATGGAATACGAGCAGGCTTGCGTATGATGGATCAGGGATAGTCCTGCGTGACTGGAGAAATCACAGCCTCTGCGCATTTCAGACGGGAAAAAGATATAACTGTGACCTGTCAGCTTCTTATAATATCGGGGCCAGATATTTTATCCGTGAACTTTTAAAACCCCTTCCGGCAACGGAAAGGTCTTTGCTGGAGGCAAAAGTCCCTGCAGTAAAGCGTAGAACCTCATGTGTTTATGCAGATCTAAGGGAACTCAGTTCTGAGATGGGACTCTTAATGGCTGCATAGATGCAGGCAGATATACAGCGGACTACCTGTAATGTGGGGACCTGCCATATCTGGCATGGGAAAAAGCGCATATCTGCGCAAACCTAAGTTACAGGCGTATCCGCCGATATTTAGTCTGACGCCTAAAGCGTCTGGAAGCACGTGACTTCAGTCATGTGAGGACATAATTCACGGTATTCTATTTTCCACAGATTACAAAACCGAAAGAAAAATATGTTAAACTAAAGAAAATGCCAGAGGAGGAAACGCCTTATGATAAGAAAACAACTCTTAATCGGAATACTGGCAGCTATGACTGTCGCACTGCCAGCTGTCGGCATATATGCCGGTTCCGCAGAAGCCAGTGAAATCCAAAGCAGCAATGAAGACACGGTGTCCGGTAATAAAGGAGCCAGTATCGACAAAGCCGTGACATTACAGAATTCCGTAAAAATGACAGACCAAATCTCTGCGGCAGTCAATGGAGAAAATATTATGTTCAGTCCCACAAGCCTTAATTTTGCGCTGGGCATGATCGCAGAAGGTGCAAAAGGAGAGACAAAAGAAGTTCTATGTAATTACCTGGGAACCGATGATTTTGTATCTTATGCAAAGGAATATCTGAACAAGATTAAAGAATATAATACTGAAGATGAGAGTTACGGATATAAGTCAAAATTAAAGATTGCAGATGCAGTCTGGGTGGATAATAATCTGACATTACAGGAAGAATTTAAAAATTCAGTAACGAACGGTTTTGGGGCTGAAGTGGAAAATGTAGATTTTTCCGCTGCAGAGAAAACATGCGGTATCATTAATTCCTGGTGTGACAAAAATACGGAAGGGCTGATCCCGAAAATCATAACCCCGGATCTGATCAATGATACTACCGGACTGTGCTTAACTAATTCACTATATTTTGAGTCCGGATGGAGTGGAGAACCCTGGAATGTTTCTGATACAGAAGAGAAGTTTGGAAACAATGAAAAGACAAAATACATGACCTGTGCCGGAGACAGGTATTATGAAAATGATAAGGCAACAGCATTTGGCAGAGAGTATGCAAACGGACTGAGTTTTGTCGGAATCCTGCCTGTCGATGAAGGCGATTTTACACTTGAGGATCTGGATATTGGTGGACTCCTGAAATCTCAGCCAGAGTATGACGAAGTACAATGTAAGATGCCAAAACTTGATTTTGAGACTACCGCCATCCTAAATGACATACTCTCAAGCCTGGGGCTTGATAATATATTTTCCAGCAACGCTGATTTCTCCGGTATTGCAGACAAAAATGTAAATGTAGATACGATACTGCAGAAAACAAAACTGGAACTGGATGAAAACGGCACGAAAGCAGCAGCAGTGACAGCAGTTATCATGGAATGTATGTCAGCTGTAGAGGAGAAAGAACCAGTTATCAAAAATGTGGAACTCACTCGTCCTTTTGCCTTCCTGATCTATGACAGGAGCAATGACGAAATACTGTTTATGGGAAAAGTAATGACAGTTTCCTGATGAAAAGGGGATGCCATGCGTGGCATCCCTCTTCATGAATTATTTTTTTCTGTTCTCAAAATAAACAAAACGGTCAATTGCATCCAGAATATCTTTAAAAGTATCCCTTGGAGCCTCCTCTATATAGGATTTGAGGATTTCAGTTTCGTTTTTACGGAATCTTCCGTAAAAGATATCATATAAATTATGTCCGCGGAGACAGATACGGATTTCTTCCATATGTTCTCTGATATCTGTAGTATTTTTGAGAGCATGGCCGATCATTTCTGTGAGATGCTGACCGCTTTTTAATTTGTATAGATATTCATTCCACTTTTTCAACAGGATTTCGTAGAAATCATCCTCACTTTTTATCACTCCGATTTTTTCCATTATCTTCGGATCCAGGAAATAATTCTCAAAGGAATAATACTTCAGGATCAGAACATTTTCTCGAGTCACACGCGGCAGTCTGTCCATATCCTCACGGTTACGAGCCTCATAATACCTGCACAGGGAAGAAGCCAGTTCTTCTGCATCTTTACCATCCCCATCCCGGATCATCAGGAAATTATCACGCAGATATGTCTGATATTGTGGTTTTATCACAATAACAAATATGATGTGAATCATGAAGTACACGGTATTCCCTTGGTGTACATCCATAACACTCCATAAAATATTTGGAAAAATAACTCAGGTGATTAAATCCACACAGCATGGCAATTTCCGTAATACTTTTCCGGGTGGTACACAGAAGCTGACAGCTGATTTTCAACCTGTATGCATTTAGAAAGTCAACCGGTGACTGTTGCATATAATGCTTAAAAATCTGGCAGCACTTACTAGGAAACGACTTCTGAGGAATCCGGCATAAGCTCTGTTCTGATTAAATCCAAAAAGCTCACCTCGTGTACGATTTTTATAAAAATCAAAGACTATTCTGATAGATTTCCATATATGAGAATACTATAATTATAGCATCTGCAAAAGTAAAAAATCAATCGGAAACAATGTAGTGATTGGCGCAGGAAGTGTGGTATCCAAAGATATCCCTGATAATATGATCGCAGCTGCCCTGGAAAGTAAACTGATCGTGACTACGCTGAAATAAATTATAAAGGGATGGTGAAGGAGGATGTTTAGTAACATATAGTCAACATGATAGAATAAATGTTTATACTCTATCTTGCATCTTCTATTTATTCATGTTAAAATCTTAAGATGTCAAAAATACAATATATATGAGATAAAAAACAGCAGTGAGCTGTTATGAAGATAGGAGATAACAATTAAATGGCAATGAGTCCGATGATGCAGGAATACTGCAAGACAAAGGAACAATATAAAGACTGCATTTTATTCTACCGTCTGGGAGATTTTTATGAAATGTTTTTTGATGATGCATTACTTGTCACCAGGGAACTGGAGATTACCCTTACAGGAAAGGACTGCGGATTAGAGGAGAGGGCACCCATGTGTGGTGTCCCTTATCATGCTGCGGAGACTTATATTAATCGTCTGATCGAGAGAGGACATAAGGTAGCAATCTGTGAGCAGGTAGAGGATCCTAAAAAAGCCAAAGGACTGGTAAAGCGTGAGGTTGTAAGGATCGTAACCCCAGGAACCACACTGGATGCTGCTGCTCTTGATGAGACAAAGAATAATTACCTGATGTCTATTGTGTCTATGGAAGAACATTTCGGATGCGCTATTGCAGACATTACAACAGGTGACTGTTTCCTTACTGAGGTGGACAAACCTCAGAAACTTCTTGATGAGATCAATAAATTTGTTCCTGCAGAGATTATCTGTAATGATTCTTTTTATATGTCTAATATAGATACAGATGACTTGCAGAACCGTCTTGGGATCTGTGTTTTTTCATTGGATTCCTGGTATTTCGATGACGAGTTGTGCCGCCGCACACTAAAAGATCATTTTCATGTAGGTTCTCTGGAGGGATTGGGCGTTGGTGATTATGACTGCGGGATCATTGCTGCAGGAGCTCTTTTCTTATATCTGAAAGAAACCCAGAAGACAGCCTTGTCCCATATGGCAACGATCCGTCCTTATGCAGCAGAAAAATATATGCTTATCGACAGTTCCAGCCGCAGAAATCTGGAACTTGTGGAAACCCTGAGAGAAAAACAGAAAAGAGGTTCTCTTCTCTGGGTACTGGATAAGACAAAAACAGCAATGGGAGCCAGAACTCTCCGCAGTTATGTGGAACAGCCACTGATCGACAGAGATGAGATTGAACAACGTCTGGAAGCACTGGAAGAGTTAAATAAAAACGGAATGCTCCGGGATGAGATCAGGGAATATCTGGGACCTGTTTATGACCTGGAACGACTGATCAGCCGTATCAGCTATAAATCTGCGAATCCAAGAGATCTGATCGCATTTGCTTCTTCGCTGGAAATGCTTCCTTATATAAAACAGGTTTTAAAAGAATTTAAAACACCTCTGCTTCAGAAAATCTATGAGGATATGGATTCACTGGAGGATGTGACAGATCTGATCAAGCGTGCCATCGTGGAAGATCCGCCTCTTGCACAGAAGGATGGAGGCATTATTAAAGAGGGCTATAATGAAGATGTAGATAAATTCCGCCGTTCCAGGACAGATGGTAAGAAATGGCTTTCAGAACTGGAGGCCAAAGAGCGGGAGCGTACAGGCATCAAAACAATGAAGATCAAATATAATCGCGTATTTGGTTATTCACTGGAGATCACCAATACTTTTAAAGATCTGGTGCCGGATAATTATATCCGTAAACAGACGCTTACCAATGCAGAGCGATACATTACCCAGGAGTTAAAAGAACTGGAAGACCTGATCCTTGGGGCAGAGGATAAGCTGTATGCTCTGGAATATGAACTGTTCTGTGATGTGAGAGATGCAGTCGGGAAAGAAGTTATGCGGATCCAGAAGACTGCCAAGGCAGTGGCTGCACTGGATGTGTTTGCTTCTCTTGCACTGGTTGCGGAAAGAAATCATTTTGTACGTCCGAAGACAAATACAACAGGTGTGATAGATATTAAAAACGGCCGTCATCCTGTTGTGGAACAGATGATAGAGAACGATATGTTTATTGCGAATGATACATATCTGGATAACCATAAGAAAAGGGTATCCATTATCACAGGTCCGAACATGGCAGGTAAGTCTACCTACATGAGACAGACTGCCCTGATCGTACTGATGGCACAGATCGGAAGCTTTGTCCCTGCTGAAAAAGCAAACATTGGAATTGTTGACAGGATTTTCACCCGTGTGGGTGCCTCTGATGATCTGGCAAGTGGTCAGAGTACCTTTATGGTAGAGATGACAGAGGTTGCCAATATTTTGAGGAATGCAACTGCAAGAAGCCTTCTGATTCTTGACGAGATCGGACGTGGCACCAGTACATTTGACGGTCTTGCCATTGCCTGGGCTGTGATCGAGCATATCAGCAATACAAAGCTTTGTGGTGCAAAGACATTATTTGCCACCCATTATCATGAGCTTACTGAACTGGAGGGTAAAATTCCGGGAGTTAATAACTACTGTATTGCTGTCAAGGAAAAAGGGGACGATATTGTATTTCTGCGTAAGATCGTTCAGGGCGGCGCAGACAAAAGTTATGGTATCCAGGTTGCCAAGCTTGCCGGTGTTCCGGATTCTGTGATCCAGAGAGCAAAGGAACTGGTGGAGGAACTAAGTGATGCGGATATTACGGCAGCAGTAAAAGACCTGACATCTGCGAAAAAGAAAAAGCCTGTATACGATCAGATGGATATGGCACAGATGTCTCTGTTCGATACAGTTAAGGATAACGATATCATTGATGAGATAAAAGGTCTTGATATGGGGAATATGACTCCTATCGAGGCAATGAATACACTTTATAACCTGCAGAACAAGATTAAGAACAGATGGTGATAAAAGTTGAGAAAAATTGCAGTATTAGACCAGCAGACCATAGATAAGATCGCTGCCGGTGAGGTAGTGGAACGTCCGTCCTCCATTGTGAAGGAGCTTGTGGAAAATGCAATTGATGCAGGAGCAACTGCTGTAACAGTGGAGATCACAGACGGCGGCAAAAAGATGATACGTATCACAGATAATGGCGGGGGTATGGAAAGAGATCAGGTACCCCTGGCATTTTTGCGTCATGCCACCAGTAAGATTGAGAAGGTTGAGGATCTGGAACACATTGCGTCTCTTGGATTTCGCGGTGAGGCTTTGTCCAGTATTGCTGCTGTTGCACAGGTGGAACTGATCACAAAAACCCCATCTGCATTAAGCGGCGTCCGTTATGTGATCAACGGTGGTGTACAGGAGTCTTTAGAGGATATGGGAGCACCGGAAGGAACTACTTTCCTGGTGAGAAATCTTTTTTACAATACACCTGCTAGAAGCAAGTTCCTGAAATCAGATACTACGGAGGGAAATTATGTCAGCACTTTGATGGAGCAGCTGGCATTGTCCCATCCTGAGATTTCTTTTAAATATATCCAGAATAAACAGGTGAAGCTTCATACTTCCGGAAATTACAATGTGAAAGATGTGATTTATAATATATATGGAAGAGATATCACCAAAGCACTTCTTGAGGTATCCTACGAGAATGATTTCATGAAGATTGAGGGTTTTGTGGGAAAACCGGAGATTTCCAGAGGTAACCGTACCTTTGAGAATTATTATATTAACGGACGTTTTGTAAAGAACCGGATCATTGCAAAGGGGATAGAGGATGCCTATAAGGGTTTTCTCATGCAGCATAAGTTTCCCTTTGTTTCTCTTCATATTCAGATGGAGGGAAATGATCTGGATGTAAATGTGCATCCAAGCAAGATGGAGGTGCGGTTTGCAAGAGGAACAGAAGTTTATGATGCAGTTTACGAGACAGTCCACAAGGCTCTTACCACAAGAGAAATGATCCAGACAGTGCCTTTTGGAAAAGAAGAACCGATTAAAAAGCAGCAGCCTGTGGTAAAACCGGGGGATGTACCGGAGCCATTTGAAACCAGACGTCGGGCTGAAATTCCGGAGTATCGTCCACAGACTGTAAATACAGCTTCCAGGGTTTCTGAGCATACCGCACTACCACGAGGAACTGTTACAATGGCAGAACAGGCAGTGCGTGAACAGCAGATCTATCAGACTAGGGATCCTCTTACCAAGGCAGAGGAACAGCTTTTTGAGGGAACACTAAGCGATAAAAAGAATGAAGAACAACCGGTATTTTCAGAGACAAAGCAGGAAATTGCAGAACAGAAAACTGCAGAATATCTGAAGACTGCTGTGGATTCAGAAGGAAACAGAAAACAGATAGAACAAAACAAAAATGTAATATCAGAAGAAATCAGACCACAGCAGCTGGAATTATTTGAGGAGAAACTTCTTGCTCCTGAATCCCGAAGCCGTCATCAGCTGATCGGACAGATTTTTGATACTTACTGGCTTGTTCAGTTTGAGGATAAATTTTTTATTATCGACCAGCATGCGGCACATGAAAAGGTTTATTATGAGCGTTTCGTAAAAAGGTTTCGTGAGCAGACAGTAGAATCCCAGTATCTCAGTCCGCCGCTGATCGTATCCCTGAATCTTCAGGAAGAAGCTCTTCTTAAGGCTAACCGTAAATATTTCGAGGATTTTGGATTTGAGATTGAACCATTTGGCGGTAAGGAATACTGTATCAATGCAGTCCCGGCCAATCTGTACGGTCTTACGGAGGAAGAACTTTTTCTGGAAATGCTTGACAATCTTGCTTCTGAGAAGGATAAGGATCCACTTGGAATCTTTGCTTCCAGACTGGCCACCATGGCATGTAAGGCTGCGGTAAAGGGAAATCACCAGATGTCCGACCGGGAAGCAAATGCCTTGATCGATGAACTGCTCACACTGGAGAACCCCTATCACTGTCCTCATGGAAGACCGACGATTATTTCCATGACTAAAACAGAACTGGAAAAGAAATTTAAACGTATTGTATAGTTTATATAAAGGAGCTATTATGAAAAAGCCACTGATCGTTCTTACAGGACCGACGGCAGCAGGAAAAACCCATCTATCCATCGCTCTTGCGAAAGCAGTAAACGGAGAGATCATTTCTGCTGATTCCATGCAGGTCTACAAATATATGGATATTGGATCAGCTAAGATCCGGCCGGAGGAGATGCAGGGAGTAAAGCATTATCTGGTAGATGAACTGCTGCCTCAGGAAGAATTTCATATCGTGAAATTCCAGCAGATGGCAAAAGCTGCCATGAAAGAAATTTATGCCAAGGGGAAAATTCCTGTTCTGGTAGGAGGAACCGGATTTTATATACAGGCTATTACAAAGGATATTGATTTTACTCAGGCAGAGCAGGAAGACGGATACCGTCAGGAGCTGGAACAGCTTGCTGCAGAGAAGGGAAATGAATATCTGCACCAGATGCTTTTGGATGTTGATCCTGTCAGTGCCGGGGAAATCCACGCCAATAATGTAAAACGTGTGATCAGGGCACTGGAGTTTTATCATCAGAACCAGTCGCCGATCTCCGCACATAATCAGGAGCAGAAGGAACACGAAACCCCTTATAATCTGGCATATTTTGTGCTGAATGTACCAAGGGAACTTCTTTATAAACGGATTGATGACCGTATTGATGAGATGTTAAAAGAGGGACTCCTTGAGGAAGTGCAGAAGTTAAAAGATATGGGATACCACAGGGGGATGGTTTCCATGCAGGGACTTGGATATAAAGAAATCCTTGCATATCTGGATGGCGAGTATCCGTTAGAGGAAGCGGTCAGGATCCTGAAAAGAGATACCAGACATTTTGCAAAACGCCAGCTGACCTGGTTTCGCAGGGAGAAGGATACCATCTGGATGAATAAGGATGAATTTGACTATAATGAAGACAGAATCCTTGATGAAATGCTGAAGGTATGCAGGGACAGAGGAATTTTATAACCGAATTTTTCTTAAAAATCACTGATACAGAATAAGTGAAATTCAGAGATAAAATAAAGATAATAATGCAAACAGAAATGAGGACGAAACAAATTATGAAAGAAATGTACGCACAGCTTGGGATTTCTTCAGAGGTTTATGACTTTGGTCATAAGATTGAGGAATCTTTAAAAGAAAGATTTGAAAAATTTGATAAAACAGCAGAATATAACCAGATGAAGGTGCTTCTTGCCATGCAGAAAAATAAAGTAAGCGCAGAATGCTTCGGAAGTTCTTCCGGTTATGGATATGACGATATTGGCCGTGAAACACTTGAAAAGGTTTATGCAGATACTTTCCATACGGAAGCCTGTCTGGTACGCCCGCAGATCACATGCGGAACTCACGCGCTGGCCATTGCCTTATTCGGTAATCTCCGTCCGGGTGATGAACTTCTGGCACCTGCCGGAAAGCCTTACGATACTCTGGAAGAGGTGATCGGCATCCGCCCGTCAAAAGGTTCTCTCGCAGAATATGGAGTAAGTTACCGTCAGGTGGAACTGTTAGAAGACGGAACCTTTGATTATAACAGCATCCGTAAAGCAATCAATGAAAAGACACGTCTTGTGGAGATCCAGCGTTCCAAAGGATACCAGACACGTCCGTCTTTCTCTGTAAAGCAGATTGGAGAACTGATTTCTTTTGTAAAGAGTATTAAACCGGATGTGATCTGTATGGTGGATAACTGCTACGGTGAGTTTGTAGATACCATTGAGCCAAGTGATGTGGGAGCTGATATGATTGTTGGTTCTCTGATCAAAAATCCGGGCGGCGGACTTGCGCCTATCGGCGGTTATATTGCAGGTACTAAGGAGTGCGTGGAGAATGCTTCTTACAGAATGACCTGTCCCGGACTTGGCAGTGAGGTAGGCGCAACTCTGGGAGTCAACCGTTCTTTCTTCCAGGGATTTTTCCTTGCACCAATGGTTACCAAGGGTGCGTTAAAGGGAGCTGTGTTTGCGGCAAATATTTATGAGAAACTTGGATTCCCGGTAATCCCGGATTCCACAGAGCCACGTCAGGACATCATTCAGGCAGTAAGCCTTGGCACACCGGAAGGTCTGATCGCGTTCTGTAAGGGTATTCAGGCAGCAGCTCCGGTTGACAGTTATGTGGATCCGGAGCCATGGGATATGCCCGGATATGACAGTCAGGTTATCATGGCAGCAGGTGCTTTTGTGCAGGGTTCTTCTATCGAACTTTCTGCAGATGGTCCGATGAAGCCTCCATATGCAGTGTATTTTCAGGGAGGACTTACCTGGGAACATGCAAAACTGGGTGTTCTGATGTCCCTGCAGAAAATGGTTGATAAAGGACTTGTAACTTTATGAAAAAAAGACAGGTAGTGATCACAGGAGCAGGAGCCTGTGGACTGATGGCAGCGATCATGGCAGCCCGAAACGGGGCAGCAGTCACTGTTCTGGAACAGAACGAGAAACCCGGAAAGAAAATCTGTGCTACAGGAAACGGCAGATGTAATTTTTCCAATCTTGCAAGACCGGATGATGCATACAGAGGCGAACATCCGGAATTTGTCGAAGATGCACTCAGAGAGTTTTCTGTCCAGAATACCATTGAGTTTTTCAAAGAGATAGGAATCTATCCTTTAAACAGGAACGGCTATCTTTATCCGAGAAGCAATCAGGCGCAGAGTGTTGTAGATGTACTGTGTATGGAGGCTGCCAGTCTGGGTGTGAAAATAAAGACAAACGAACAGGTTACAGAAATAAAAACCGGGACAAATGGAAAGAATTTCCAAATCCTGACAAAAGGATGGCACTATGATGCAGATGCACTGATACTTGCCAATGGATCCCGGGCATCTTCTGTTTCAGGTTCAGACGGCAGCGGATATATGCTGGCAGAGAGCTTTCAGCACCGCATTGTCCCGGTTTATCCGGCACTTACTGCCCTGAAGTGTAAAGGTTCTTCTTTTAAGGCATGGGCAGGCGTACGTACAGAAGGAGAGATTTCTCTTTTTACAGATGGGAAATTCTGTAAATCTGAACATGGCGAGCTGCAGCTTACAGAATACGGAATCTCCGGAATCCCAGTGTTTCAGCTCAGCACTTATGCAGTACGTGCAGTCAGAGAAGGACATAAAGCAGAGCTCCGCATTAATTTCATGCCAGAGCTGTCAGAAGAAGAATTAAAGAAACTTCTGTATGCACGAAAGAAGGCATGTCCCTATAAAAAAGAAAAAGAACTCCTGGTGGGACTTTTCCCGGAAAAGCTTATCAAAATCCTTATATCACAAAAACAACTGGTTTCTGCCATAAGGGAATTTCCTCTTGAAGTGCAGGATGGTATGTCATTTTCACAGGCACAGGTCTGCTCCGGGGGAGTAGATACCTCACAGGTAAATTCTCAAACCATGGA
>OGRL01001610.1_pt1 | contig 16573 bp, 14 predicted proteins | sample 1553481 | NCBI WGS metagenome assembly OGRL01 (sample SAMEA2580036, study PRJEB22360) | human gut metagenome
TAAGATGGATGTTAAAGAAGTTAATTCTAAACTTAATGGTATAAATAAGTATATTTTAGATGAAGAAGATAATTTAAAGTATTTTATAAGAAGTATGGATAGTTTAATTGAAAATTATAGTTCAGAAAATAAAGATAAGTTAAGTAATGATTTAGTTAGTATTAATAAATATAAAAATGATATTGTTGATAATAGAATTAAATATCGCAAGGTTATAAGTGATGTTGCAGATGAATATAGTAGTACTGCTAAAAATGTTAAAACTAGTTTTAGCAATAATGTAGGAGAAGCGTAATATATGCAAAGTAAAATGTTATGGGGTACACTTGCTAATTTAGCTTATGCTAGCAGTACAAGTGGTAATTTAAATAAGCCAGATTATTCTTATCAAAAAAGTCAAATCAATAAGTGTTCTTTAGATTTAAGTAATGTAAATCGTAATTTGACTAATTTAAATACTTTAGGAAATAATTTTTTGAAAATTGATAATAAAACTTATGGTAGTAGTGAAATTACTGGGGCTATAAATGAGATAAGAAGTATTCAAAATGAGTTAGTCAGTATAGCAAATAGCTTGAAATGAGTGTCAAAATAGTGTAAAAGGTCAGTTTTTTCTTGTATTTTGGTAAGAAAACTGATTTTTTTTGTTTGGCAACTTAAGTTTTAGATGTTATAATTTATATGTATGATATGTTCAGTCATATGACAATAGGAGGTGCTTTTTATGGCAATTATAGGATATAATGAACAAGAAGTAAAAACATTAACAGATAGTTTTCAAGCAAAATCTCAAGAGGTAACTGAATACTTAAATAATGCTTTTCAAAATCAAATTTTCAATAAAATGAAAGATGCATGGGTTTGTGAAGAAGCAAAAGAATTTGCTGACTTAGCTGTTAGTGATGTAAAAAGTTTAATGGATGGTATTGAACAAACTAATAGTCATAATTTTGATGTTATTTGTAAGGCAGGACAAGCTTGGGCTGAAACTGTTAAGGCTGCTCTTTCTTTAAAATCTTGGGTTGAAACTGCAGTTAGACCAAATGATGATTCAGTAATTACAACTACCGCAAATGGTGAAAGAGGATATGATCCTGATCAATGTGCACAAATCAAAAATAATTTACAAACAATTTTATCAGAAACTAACTCTAAATTAGATGCTCTTGCAAATACTTGCAATGGTTCTGCTTTTGTCGGTGGAAGCCAACAAGAAAATTTAAGAAATTCTATTGAAAATGTTAAGAAACAATTATCTGCTAAAATTGAAGAATTAACTAATGCTTTTGATGCTAATGTTAAAAAGACTGAAGAAAAATATGGTCAAATGCGTACTAATGTTGAATCTTCATTTACTCAACAAAATTAGTTTTTTTCCTAAAGAAATGGTGTTTACCGTTTCTTTTTGCTTGTTATAAAATCCTTATTATTATATAATTATGGTGTAATCATAAAAAAGTGATAATAGAAAAGAGGATATGAAATATGAATACAGAAAAATTTTTACCAATAGGAACGGTAGTAATGTTAAATGGGGGAGCCAAAAGAGTCATGATAACTGGTTTTTGTACTATTGCTAGTAATGATAATTCTACTATGTATGATTATTGTGGGTGTCTTTATCCAGAAGGAGTTGTAAGTTCTGATAAAAACCTTCTATTTAATCACAATCAAATAGCTAAAATTTATGCTTTAGGTTACTCTGATGATGAAGAAAAAGAATTTAAAGTTAAATTAAATGAAGTATTGAAAAATAAGTAAAATTATAAATTTAGAAAGATTACGAGGTGATAAAATGGACTCGATTAATGGAAAAGTAAATAATTCAAATAAAATGAAAACATATGCTGAGCGTAATAACAGTTATGTTTCGCCAAGTGCCAGTAATTATTTAGGAAATATTCAAAGTTCCACTGAGACTATGGATTTTTCGGATACCGAAGAAATTTCAGAAGAAGAGCAAGCAAGAATTAAGGAAGCTAGGTTAACTGCTGCTAAATATGTTGGCATTGCTGTCTTAGGATGTGCTGCTATTGCAATCGCTGCTCCAGTTGTTGCTGGCGCGTTAGCTGGCGGTGGTAGCTTAGCTGCTGCAGGTGGAATTGCCGCAGAAGGTGTTGCAAGTGGCGCAGCAGCAGGTGGTTTATTAACTGCAGGTGCTACAGAAGGAGCAGCAGGTGCTGCTGGATTACTTACTGCTGGTGAAAGCGTTGGATTGATACCAGCGGCGACTTCCGCGACATCAGCACTAGTTGCAACTGGTACTGAAAGTGCATTAGCACCAGCAGTATCTGGTGCAATAGCAACTACTGGAATAGCTGAAACTGCATCAACTGCGTTGGCGCCTATAACTAGTACTGCTGTTGGAGCGGCTAAAGCTCTTGGTGAAAGTAGACTTTATGTTGATTTTGTTGATGTAACTGGCAAAGTTGCTCCTCTTGCTTTAAAGTCTGCAAGTAGTTTATTAAGTAAGGCTGGTGCAGTTGTTGCAGCTGGTATTGGTTTGTTCTCACTAGATAAATTTCTTAATAATAAAAAATCTGATACAGATATTGAACAAGGTCTAGAACAAATTGATTCTTATGATGCACTTGTGGATGAAGATCCATTTGCCGTTGAAGAACCTGATACTAATGATTATGAAGAAGCACTTGTTGATGAAGACCCATTTGCTGATGAAAGTGATAGAATTTCTGTAAAATCTAGCAAGTATGGTAAGACTTTTGGAACAGAGCCAGCATTTACAACTGGATATCAAACGGCTTACGATGCTAACAGTGGTGAAAATGCTAAGAGTTTAAATACAACTATTGTGTTTGATGGCAATTCAGTTATTAAGAATTTCAAAGCATTTGATCAAGACGGAAATATGGTTGATGTGCCGGTTGAAATTAATGATAATATGAGTATTGATGATGTTATGAATCAAGCTTATAAAACTAGTAAAGAGATGGGAGTTGACCCTTCTAGTCTTATTGCTAATGTTACTGACCAATCTGGAAATTCCAGAGCTTGGATTAAGGCAAATGACATAACTCCATATAATATAAATAATAATTAGATTATTAATAAATATGACTAAGTAGATATTCCTTTGCTTGGTCTTTTTATTTACAATTAAATATCGTTATTATATAATTAATTATGATAGATTAGGCTTTTAGTTTTTAGAGCAGGTGATAAATCTTGGAAGCAATTAACGGAAAAGTAAATAATTCAAATAAAATGAAAACATATGCTGAAGGTAATAATAATTATATTTCTCCTTCTAGTAGTAGTTATCTTGGTAATATTAAATCAGAAGTAGAAACAATCGATTTTGATATTAATGAAGAAACGCAAAATGAAGAAGTAGAAGAAAAAGTTACTCCGATTAAATATTCTGAACATGTATGGGATTCTAAAGAAAATCTTGTTTTATATTTTAATAGCAATGGCTTTAATATCGAAGTTGAATCCATTGAAAGTTATTCACATAGTGTCATAAGTGGAATAAGTTTTGGCAGTGTTACAATTAATGGCAAGCGTTATTTAATTAATAGCAACGGTATCGAAAAAAGTTTTGATGTGGAATACAACTATGATAATGAAGGCGAGTATGCATTTAATTTAAACGATATAATGTATTCTAAAGATACATTAGCTACTTTTTTAATAAGTAAGAATATTATTTCTGATGTGAGTGAAATATCATCATTTTATAATAACGGCGATAATACAGGTATATTTTTTCTCAAAGATGGTCATTTTGCAGAGATATATTCAGATCATATTACAGAAGAAGAGTATAATGTCAATGATATAGTTGTGGTTAATGATATATTTTTTGATCATGGAAAGTTGATTGCGTATTTGCAACATTCTGGAGTAATATCTTCGGAAGATGAAATATTATCAACTGATTATTTAAACAATTCTAAAGAAATAACTTTAAAAGATGGCAGTATGTATTGTTTGACCAATAATGGTTTAGAAAAATGTTTTAATATGTGGTTTAGTGTTGATAGTTTTGATGAATCGGATGAAAATGCTTTTAAGCTTGATGATATCATGTATTCTAAAGATACGTTAGCTACATTTTTAATAGGTAAAGGAATAATACAAAATGTTGATGAAATCGCTGCATTTAACAATAATGGTAATAATAATGGGGGTTTTTATCTTAAAAACGGTAGATATTTTGATATAAAAAGTATAGAAAATCCTGATGTAGTTACAATAACAGAAAATCTTAATTTAAGAAATAATTACATTTCTTTAATGGATAAGAATGGTATTTATTCTTATAATAATTATCCTATTCATGAATACGGTGGCAATCAATGTAATCTTTCTGCAATCGATGATGATAATGTGTATAAATTATTACAAAATGATTATATAGTTTCTAAATTAAAGAAAATTTACCCGGATGCTACTATGGAAGATTATGAAGCGTACCTTTCTAAAATAAGTAGTATCGGCTGTGGTTATACAGCGCTTGCTAATTGTATTTTTAAATCTTTTGAAAACATGCCTGCTGAATTTGAGAAAAAATTTGGCTATCCCATGTATTATACTGATGAATCAGGAAATAAGATTATGAACTATGAAAATTTAATCTTTGATTATTTTACATATGTTTGGGCAGATGGTAGTGGTTATTCTATTGATCAAATTGTTAATGGTCCACAGACATCAGAAAATGTACCTAATTATAACGGTAGAGCACAAATTGATGCAGAAGGTGCTCATGGAACATCGCCTGATATGTTAAAAGTTTTTAGTGAATTTATGGAAAAAAATTATAATTTAAAAGTAGACATTGATTATAAAGATGGGATAGCAAATGATGAGTTGGTAGAAAAGGTAAAAGCTATTAAGCAAAAGAATGATATGCCAATCATTTGGGCAGATGGATATAATTTAAATTATTTAAATGGTAATAATTGTCTTTATTATGGAGGTAGTCATGCAATGTGTGTTACAAATGTAACACCTGATAATGAAATAATTGTATCAACTTGGGGAGATCCATACATAATAGATGTATCAGATGTTGATAAGAATGTTAATGAAGATAATTATATTTCGCTATTGGATGTTGATGTTCATATGCCATATATTGCTCCGAAATCCCAAGAGGCATTAAAGCAAGAATTTATTACTGGTTTTGAAAATCAATTAAATCATCGAAATAACATTAATTTAGGAGAGTAAGTATGCAAAATAGTAATGTAGAATTAATAAAATCTAAAAGTATTTCAGATGAGGAATATATTATTTTAAAGAAAACATATAAACAATTATTTGAAATATATCTTCAAAGTAAAATAGATTTAAAATTATATGATAATAAAATAAAAAATAGCGATTTAGATTTTGGACAAGGCCATCCAGTTAAAATTAATCTAATTAATGATTTAGGTGAGTATTTAGGACTTAATTACATTTTTATAATTAATGATTTCTTTGTTGAAAAATTGAGTATTAATGATTTAAATGAATTAAGAAGGGTATATCAAGAAAAAAAATATAATTTAAATACTAAAAAAATGATAGAAAGAACATATAAAGATGTATTAAATAATAATTTTGTTAATGGCGAGTTTAAAGATGTTCCTTTTAACAGGTGTTATGGACCAATGGTTCCTAAAAACTTTGCTCTGTCTGATTCTTTAGTTATAAAAATTATTTTTGGAAAAAACATTAAACAATATAATGATGATGAATATTTAGCTAATGCTAAGGCTAAAACAAATTTTTTAAATACATTAAGTAATGAGTTAAAAAAAGAAATAGAAGAAAAGCTTGGGATTAGGGTAACTATTTTAAGAGAGAAAATAATGAGGTAAATATGAACAAACTTACACAGGATTTGAGCAACTTTACAAATGATTTTAAGCCAGGAATAACCCCAACCAATGTTGGTAATTCTCTTTATCAAAATTCTAATACTAATCATATATCATCCGAAAAAGTAGAAGAAATGGATTTTAGTGATATTACCATTAGTAGTTTTGACGATTTTACTAATAATGTTGTTGAAATTGGAACAAATATTTTTGGCATTACTAAAAGTATTCTTGATGAATCGAAAGAATTAGCAAATAGTGCTACTGATTGGTTGGTAAACGATGCTATTCCAACAATAGAAACCATTGGTAGTAATGTAAATACATTTTTAACAAGGACTGGTGCGACAGTTGGCACGGCAGTTGTTTCTTTAGGAGAAGGTATTGGTAAACTTGGCGAAGCTATCGTTGATACAGGGGCTATGGCTGTTACGGCATTTGCTAGTATTCCAACGTTAATTATTGATGTTGGTGGTAATATTTATTCCAAAATTACTGGCAATGAATGGGAGTCTTTAACCAATAAAATGTGGGAAGTTACAAAAGCCTTCGTAGCTAAGAAACATGTTGCTAATTGGTTTGATTCTTTTTATGAAAATAATACTTTGGGAAACTGGCTAAAAACAAATGCCTTCTTTTTTGAAAATACACGAGAAATATCATCAGGAATTGGCTATACAGTTGGTATCATTGGTTTGACAATTCTTACTGGTGGTGTTGGCGGTGTAGCTTCTGGTACTGCTGGAATAGCTGGAGTAGCTGGTATTGGAAAGGGTGCTGAAGATGCTTGGGGAAAAGGTGCCTCTACCATTGGTGGTTTAACATCTGGAGTTTTAAACGGCTTATGGGAAGGATTCCAATTTTTTATTGGTGCTAAAATTAATGGAATTAATGTCTTTGGCTCGCAGACTCCTACTATAAAAACAAAATTGGTTAACAGTTTAATCCATGTTTGTTTGGACGGAATAAATGGTGGCGCTGAGACTTTTGCTAGAACATTGATAGATACCTGTTATAAAGATGGTTATACCGACACGAATGGTAATTATATACAATATACAGATGCCGATAGTATTTTAAAAAGATTACAAGAAAATTTTGATGATTTAGGTGGTTTTAATAATGTTTTAACTGGGGCTTTAACTGGTTCTGTAATGTCAGCTATTAGTGAAACTTTTGATTTAGGAAAGTATTTTAAAGATACAAGTAGTGAAAAAAATGCGAAAAAGTTATTGGAATCATTAAAAAATAATGAGATAACAATAAGTGAATTCAATTCTAAAATAAATAAAATTAGTGCTTTTGGTTTAGAAACTATAATTAAGGAATGTGATAATGTTAATATATTAAATGAAGTATCACAAGCAGCTGAATTAAATACACTTTCCAAAGTTTATAAAGATTTATTAGAAGATAGTGAAGCTTTAAATAAGGTAATTAGCTCTTTGGAAAGTAATAACTTAAATAAAATACTTACTAATTTTGATGATAAATTGACTGAGCAAATAATAGATCAAACTTCTTTAATTAATTTAACTTCGATAATTAATAAATTAGATGATAATAACACAATGAAATTATTAAATCATAAATTTGATTTTGCTGAAATTCATAATTCTCTTGTTAATAGTTTAGATTCTAACAAGTTACGAAATTTGTTTGATAATGGTTTATTAGATAATACTAAAAAGTACTTAGGAAAAAGCTTAAATGGTGGAACTGCTCCAATGATAGAAGTGAATACGTTATTAAATATTATTGATGATGATGATTTATTTAAAATTTTTAGCAATGAAGGCGGAAATTTTATTGATGCGTCTTCATCTAAAATATTTTTAGATGCTTCCAGAAAAGAGTATTTACTTGCTTTTGATGAATTGAATAATATGATTAATAATAACAATTATCAACACGCTTTTAGTGATACTGAACTTATAAGAATAGCAAGCTTAGCAGGTATTACTCAAGATAAGTTTTTATTTAATAATGGGATAAATGTTCAAACTTTATTATCAACAGAAGCTATTTTAGGAAATACACTAAACATTGGTAAGTACAAGATTAATACTGGTGATTTTTTGAGTTGGATTTCTGAACATGGGGATGATACTTTAAATAAAAATTTTCAGTTGTTTGATGATATAAGTAATAAAGAGGCTATCTCGTGTTTGAAGGATTTGTATTCTAAAGTTAAGGATTATCGTAATCGTGGTTTTAGTGTTTATTTAGGTAATGAAAACAATATTCAAGAATTGATTAAGTCTTTGGATAATGGTGCTTTTGATATTGAAAATACTTTAAAAAATATTTCTGATATAAATACTACTAGTTTAAAAGATGAGCTTTTAAAATCGATAGATGGTATAAAAGAGCCTACTATGATTGCTAAAAAGCTATATGATGAATTAAATAAACGTGTTAATTATAGTGTTAAATGGATGCAAGTTGATAGAAATGCCAATTTTATAAATGAAAAAACTACTATTTATAATCAAAATATTAGTCTTGACAATATAAAAACTGGTGATAATATAATTTGCAAAGGGTGGTCGCAACTTTATAAAGAAGCCTTAGAGATGGCTGGATTTGATGAATCAAAGATTACTATTGAAGGGGGAAATAATTTAGGCAGTCATAAATGGATAAGCATTGACCTTGGAGATGGCAATTTTATTCTTGCTGATGCAACTAATGCTATAAATGGTTCAACTGATTTGCTAAAATCTAAAATAGGTGAACCAGAGTTAGGTTTTATGATATTAAATCCTGGAAAGATATTGTCTGATGCTAAAGGACGTATACAAGGTTTATCAAAAATGCCTCTTGATTATTTTAAAAAGCCAGAGTTAAGGGCAGTTTATGATGATGTAATTAAGGGAAATGTAGATAATCTTGATAATAATCTTAGAAATATTACCGGTGAAATTACTGATAGTAAAATCAGTGAGATAGCAGCTAATTTTAAAAAAACTGGATTAGTTGAAAAAATATTTGGTAATGATTTAACTGAATCTATTAATTCAGTTTTGTGGAATACAGAATTACCAGAAAATGTCAAAGGGGTTGAAGCTTATTCTTATTTAAGAAAGTTAATTAATGTCCTTGCTGAAGGTAATGATAATATTAGATCTAATTTTAATATTAATCTTTATGTTAATGAAGCAGATGATTCTTTAAATGTAATACAAATGTATAGTGATGGTAGTCCAATATATGAAATAATTGGTGATAAAATAGGTAAAATTGTTACATCATCTAAGACGGAACTAGAAAAGTATTTGTATGGTTATAATGTTGTTATATAAGAAAGGAATTTTATTATGAATATGAATTATTTAAGAGAATTGTATAAAAAAATAAATAAAAACACTTTATCACAAGAACAATTAGATATGTATAATAAAGCTGCTGAGTTATTAAAAATAGATGATTTGTTTTTTAAGATGGATTTAGCCTCAGCAGTTGGTTTACTTAGTTTTTTAGGAATTCCAGATGATAAAATAAAAGAAGTTTATCTTCTGTTAATTAGCTTTAAAGAATATAAAAGTACGAATGATAAGCAATACAATTTGTATGAAAGGTAGGTTACAGGTTAACTTATCTTTTTTTTGCTATAGTTATATAACTTATACTAACTTATATAATTATTTTCATTATTTATATAGAGATAATAAATTAAAAACAATCTAATGTCAATAGACATATTTTTACTAAAAAAAGCTATAAATTCATAATAAATTGGGAAAGTCGTGCTATAATTAATTGAGGTGGAAATTTTATGGAAATAGTAGTTGATAATAAACATATATTTTATGACCAATTAGGACTCGGTTCTAAAGATATTGTTATGCTTCATGGTTGGGGACAAAACATGGAAATGATGCGACCTTTGGCTATTAAGTTGTTAAATGATAAAAATATTAAGAATAACTATCGTATTACCATTTTAGATTTACCAGGATTTGGATCATCTAGTGAGCCTGATATGGATACGGATGTATTTAGCTATACTAAGTTAATTGAAAATTTTTTAATTGCTTTAAAAATAAATAACCCCATTATGTTAGGTCATTCTTTTGGTGGCAGATTATCGATTATTTATAGCAGTCGTAATGAAACCGAAAAAGTAATTTTATTTGGGGCACCTTGTATTAGAGAGTATAAACCAACCTTTAAAGAAAAAGTTTTAAAAGGCTTAAAAAAGATTCCTTTTACTAAAGACTTAGTTGAACTTGCTAAACAATACATTGGCTCTACGGATTATAAAAATGCTAGTCCGGTTATGAGAACTGTCTTAGTTAATACGATTAATCAAGATTTAAGTGAATGTGCTAAAAAAATAACAGCACCTACTTTGCTTATTTGGGGGTCTTTAGATACAGCAGCTCCCATAGAACAAGCAAGAAAATTAGAAAAACTTCTTAAAGATGGAGCTTTGATTGAGATTCCAGGAGCAACTCATTATGCTTATTTAGAACGAATCGATTATATAACTAATATTTTAGTAAATTTCTTAGGAGGAAAGTAAAATGACGATATTAATAAATATTATAATATTTTTAATTATATTTTATAGTGTAACAGTTAAATCAAGAAAATCACTTCATATGTTACAACAAAACTTATATAACGAAAATAATCGTTATTTAAAGTGGTTAAAGCAAAATCGAAAGGTTGCTTTAAAACATTATGATTTAATGGGTTTACTTTTATCAGTAATTGCCTTATTTACGGGTAATTTATTTGGTAAAGTTTTACTTATTATCAGTGCTTTTATCTATTTATTTGATAGTGAAGTAATAAAGTATTCGATAATGGTAGAAAAAGCTAAAAAACCACTTGTTAAGACGGCACGTGTTAAAAGACAAATTACTACTCTTTATATATTAAATTTAATACCTTTAGTACTTTATTTGATATTTAATAGTAATGTTAGAGTATTATTTGTACTTGCATCCTTAATGCTTGTTTTAAATTATTATATGGTTTATTTAGTAAAGTTAATAAATGACCCTATTGAAAAAGGAATCTATAAGAAATTTTGGAATATGGCAGAAGATAAACTTGCTTCTTATAATGATTTAAAAGTTATAGGAATTACGGGTTCTTATGGAAAAACTAGTAGTAAGAATATTTTAAATGAAATATTATCAATGGATTATATTTCGCATCCAACTCCTAAAAACTTTAATACGGATGTTGGTCTTATGACTACTATTAATAATGATTTAACCAAGTTTGATGAAATATTTATTGCTGAAATGGGAGCTTATAAAGTAGGAAGAATTAAGAATGCTTGTAATTTAGTTCATCCTAAGTATGGTCTTCTTACAACGATTGGTAAGGCTCATTTAGAAACTTTTGGTAGTCAAGAAAATATTATTAAAACAAAGTTTGAACTTATTGAAAGTTTACCTAGTGATGGTATTGCTTTTCTAAATATGGATGATCCCCTACAAGTTAATTATGATTTAAAAAATAAGGTAAGAGTTGTATGGTATGCTGTTAATAATAAAAAGGCTGACTTCTATTGTTTAGATACTAAGTGTAGCAATAAAGGTTCTACTTTTAAGATTTTCTTTAAGAGTGAAAATAAAACTTATGATTTTCAAACTAGACTTTTAGGTCGTCATAATATTTCAAATATTGTTTCGGCAGTGGCTGTTGGTTATGAGTTTGGAATTTCTATTCCTAAATTACAAGCTGCTGTTAGTAAGATTAAGCCAATTGAACATCGTCTTGAACTAAAAAGAATTGGTAATATGTTTCAAATAGATGATGCGTATAATTCTAATCCCGTTGGTGCTAAAGTAGCATTAGAGGTTCTTGGAATGATGCCAGGTGATAAAGTTGTTGTGACACCAGGTATGGTTGAGTTAGGAGCAGAAGAAGAAAAATATAATAAAGAGTTTGGCGAAGAAATAAGTGCAGTTGCTGACTATGTTATTTTAGTTGGGGAAAAACAAACAAAACCAATTTATGATGGTTTAATGGCTAAAAAGTATGATAAAGATAGAATAATTATTACTAATGATGTAAGACAAACTTATATATTAGTTAATAAATTAAAAGGTAAAAAAGATATATATGCTTTATATGAGAATGATTTACCTGATACTTATAATGAGTAGGTATATATAAATTTTAAATTAGTAAAGGAAGGAATTTTAGAATATGAATATAAAGTTAGGTGTAATTTTTGGTGGTGTATCAGTTGAACATGAGGTAAGTGTAATATCAGCAGTTCAAGCGATGCAAGCTATAGATAAGGAAAAGTATGATGTTATTCCTATTTATATAACTAAAGATAGACAGTGGTATACTGGGGAAATCTTAAAAGATATGGATACATATACTGATATGGATTTACTTAAGAGATATACAAGTAATGTATCTTTAATTAATAAAAAAGGTAAATTTTATTTACAAAGTAAGGGTTTAATTAAAAAAATAGTTACAGAACTTGATTTAATTTTACCAATTGGTCATGGTACTAATATGGAAGATGGAACTTTACAAGGTTATCTACAAACAGTAGGTATTCCTTATTGTGAATCAGATGTTGCAGCATCTAGTGTTGCTCAAGATAAAGTAACCCAAAAATTAGTGTTTCAAAGTAAAGGTTTACCAATGACAGCATTTACATGGTTTTATGATGTAGATTATAGTGAGTCACAAGACGAAATATTAAAAGAATGTGCTAAATTAAAATATCCATTAATAGTTAAACCAGCTACTTTAGGTAGTTCTGTTGGTATAAATTTTGCTAAAGATGAAGAAGAATTAAAGAATGCTATTGAAGAAGCTATTTCTTATGATAAGAAAATTTTAGTTGAACATGCTGTTGAAAATTTAAGTGAAGTTAATATTTCGGTATTAGGAGATTATAAATATCAAGAAGTATCTTGTATTGAAGAAGTAACTACTGTTCATCATTTACTAACTTATGCTGATAAATATATTGGTGAGTCTAAGAATAAACCAAGTAAGGGGATGGCTACTTTAGGACGTAAGGTGCCTGCTAAATTAGATAAGAAAATGCAAAGTGAAGTAGAGGATGTTGCTGTTAAAGCTTTTAAGGCTGTCGGGTTATCTGGTGTTTGCCGTATTGATTTTCTAATTGATAAAAATGATGATAAAGCATATATTAACGAAATAAATTCTATTCCTGGTTCACTATCATTCTATTTATGGGAACCAAAGGGTAAAAAATATCGTGAATTATTAGATGAAATTATAAAAATAGGTATTAAAAATTACCAAGATAATAATAATAAAGTTCATTCATTTGAATCTAATATTTTAGAAGGTTATAAAGGTGCGGGTGCTAAAGGTGGCAAATTTGGCGTAAAGGGAAGCAAATTTTAGGTGAGTTATGCAAAAAAAAGGGTTTACACTAGTTGAATTATTAGCAGTAATTGTTATATTGGCACTCTTAGCAACTGTTGCTGTTCCTAATGTTGTAAGTATTTTAAAAAAAGAAAAACAAAATACTGATGAAATTGCTGTTACTAATTTAAACGATGCTGCAATTAGTTATGCAAAAGAACAAATATCTTTACAAAAATTGCACTTGAATTCATGTGATTTTACTATTGGGGACGTTAATACTGCTGTTTTAAATGCTTCTGGCAATAACAAGTGTGTGGTGGTTTATCAAGTTTCTTTTTTGCAACAAAATGGAGCTTTCGATGATAAAAGAAATTCATGTGATAGTAATGCTAATATTTATGTTTATAAATATAATAATGGTAAATATGATGAATTAAGGACGTTTATTCCTGCTAAAACTTGTGGTAGTAAATAAGACTTCAGGTGGTTGTGGTACTAATGGCGTTCAATAAAAATTATGCAACAATAATTAAATTATTTAATAGTTGATTATGGTGATAAAGATTTATACTATATAAATGAATTATTGGAATACTTAAATAAAAATTGATTAAAATAAGGAGTTTGTCAGTAAAAATGAAGATAAATTCCTTTTTTTAACTCGTAATTTACGATATAATAAATAATTAGAAAGAAAGTGAAATATATGGGAATTTTTGATAAATTAAAACAAATTGTAAGTAATAAAAGTAAAGAAGAAGTTAAAGATAGTGAAGTAGAAAGCTATAGTAAAGGTTTAGAAAAAACTAGAAATGAATTTGTTTCTAAGTTAAATGTTTTAGGTATTAAGTATACTAAAATTGATGATGCTTATTTTGAAGAATTAGAACAAATTTTAATTATGGCTGATATTGGTGTTAATACAGTTGAAAACTTTTTAGATAGATTAAAATCGAGAGTTAAAAAAGAAAATATTACCGATACTAAATATTTAAATGAAGTAATAGTTGATGAATTATTTATAATTTATGTAAATGGCGAAAATATTACGGATAAAATTAATATTGCTAAAGAAGGACCAACAGTTATTCTAATGGTTGGGGTTAATGGCGTTGGTAAGACAACTACTATAGGTAAACTTGCTTATAAATATCATAATGAAGGCAAAAAGGTTATGCTAATTGCTGCAGATACTTTTAGAGCAGGAGCTGTAGAACAATTAAAAGTTTGGGCGGATCGTACTGATGCAGTATTTTATGGTAAAGAAAATACTGATCCAGCTGGAGTAATTTATGATGGACTTGTAAAAGCCTTAGAAGAAAAAGCTGATATCGTTTTAATTGATACGGCTGGTCGTTTACAAAACAAGGTAAATCTAATGAAAGAATTAGAAAAAATGAATAAAGTAATTACTAAGTTTATTCCAGATGCTCCTCATGAGACACTTTTAGTAATTGATGCTACTACTGGTCAAAACGGTATAATGCAAGCTAAAGCATTTAAAGAAATTACTAATATTACTGGTATTGTTCTTACTAAATTAGATGGAACGGCAAAAGGGGGAATAGTTTTAGCTATTAAAGAAGAAGTAAATATACCAGTTAAATTTATTGGTCTAGGTGAAAGAATGGAAGATTTAAAACCATTTGATATTGAAGCTTATATTTATGGTTTATTTAAGGATATGATGTAATTTGGAAAATATAGAAAAGGTAAATAATGCTAAATTGATGCCAATTAATGCTATTTTAAATAAATATGGTATTTCTGATGATTATATTATTAATTATGGTAAATATATTGCTAAAATTGATATAGATAATTTGAAAAATACTAAGACAGGTAAATTAATCTTAGTTACAAGTATAAGTCCCACTATTTATGGTGAAGGTAAAACAACGACTGCCATTGGACTTGTTGATGCTTTAAACAAATTAGACAAAAATGCGGTTGCTATTCTTAGAGAACCAGCTTTAGGGCCTGTTTTTGGAACTAAAGGTGGGGCCACTGGTGGGGGATGTGCTAAAGTCATACCAAGTGATGATATTAATCTTCATTTTACTGGGGATATGAGTGCTATTTGTACAGCTAATAACTTATTATGTGCTATTATTGATAATCATATTTTTCAGGGTAATGAATTAAAAATCAAAAAAGTTGTTTTACCTAGAACCATAGATATTAATGATAGAGCCTTAAGAAATATTACTATTAATTCGAGTTATAACAGAGAAGACCATTTTATTTTAACCGTGGCTAGTGAATTAATGGCATGTGTGTGTTTAGCAAATGATTTTAAAGAATTAAAAGAAATGGTTGCTAATATGATAGTGGCCTATAATGATACCGGTAAACCAATTTATACCAAAGATTTACAAGCTGAAGAGGCTGTTTGCATTCTTTTAAAAGAGACAATAAAACCAAATGTAGTACAAACTTTAGAACATAATTTAGCATTTGTTCATGGAGGACCTTTTGCTAATATTGCTCATGGTACCGCTAGTATCAGAGCTATTAAAACTGGTTTAGAAAATTTTTCTTATTCAGTGGTAGAAGCTGGTTTTGGTTCTGATTTAGGAGCAGAAAAGTTCTTTGATATAGTTTGTCCTAAAGGAAACTTTTATCCTGATGTAGTTATTTTAAATGCGACAATTAGAGCTTTAAAATACAATGGACAAGGTAATTTAAAAGAAGGACTTGCTAATTTACAAGCTCATATTGATAATATGTTGAATTTTAGTAAAAATATAATTGTATCTTTAAATAAATTTAGTGATGATTCTATAGAAGATATTAATATAGTAAGAGATTATGTAAAAAAGCAAAGCTTAGAATTTGCTATCAATGATACTTATTCTAAAGGCAGTAATGGTGGTTTAGAATTAGCTCAAAAAACGATACTTTTAAGTAATAGTGATAATAAAAAGATTGTCAAGTTATATGATGATAATTTAAAAGTTAAAGAAAAAATTTTTGCTTTAGTAAAGAAAGTTTATCATGCTAAAGAGGTTGCCTATAGTAAAGAAGCTGAAGAAAAAATAAAGTCGTTAGAAGCCTTAAAACTAGATAAATATCCGATTTGTGTAAGCAAAACACCAATGTCAATTTCAGATAATAAAGAGTTATTAGGATATCCTAAAGACTTTACTATGCATGTTACTGATATTAAGTTAAATAAGGGAGCTGGATTTATCGTTGTTTTTATGGGAAATGTTATAACTTTACCAGGGTTAAATAAAAATAGTAATTACTTAAAAATGCACATTGATGATAATGGTAATATAAAGGAGCTAATGTAATGGATAGAGTAGAAATAATTAATTTATTTGATGTTTATGAAACATTACTGACGGATAGAGAAAAAGAAATTTTTAAATATTATTATTATGAAGATTTATCTTTAAGTG
>OGRL01001639.1_pt1 | contig 16394 bp, 15 predicted proteins | sample 1553481 | NCBI WGS metagenome assembly OGRL01 (sample SAMEA2580036, study PRJEB22360) | human gut metagenome
ACGGCGGGGGAGATGCTGGGCGAAGTGCTGGCGGCGAACCGGTATCTGGACGGCAAAGACCGCGTCCACAACATCGTGCTGATGGGCAGCGGCGAACCGCTGGACAACTACGACAACGTCTGCCGATTCCTGCGCCTGCTGCGCGAGGAAGACGGCGCCCCCTTCGTGCTGGAAATCAACACCATTCCCGGCATGACCCCTTCCAGCCTGCTTCCCAAGGCGGCGGCGGCCTCCGGATGGCCCTATGAAGACCTCTGCGAAAAAATAGCGGAATTATCGCTAGTCACCCCCCGTAAATAACGTAATATTTGACAGAGGGCGGGGAGTCGCCCCTCCCGCACCCCCCGATGTCGCACAAAGCCACAACGCCAGTCCCCCGTTCCGCCAAAAGGCCGGAAATGCTTCTTCTGGAACGGGAGGCCAGAAAAGAGACCATCGAACGCAAGGGCAAAAACTACCGTTTTTGGCTCTTCCGGCGCAAGCTGTACCACATTGTCACCGTTTACGCGCTTATTTTCGGCTTAATCGGGGCTATCGTTTTTCTCTGGAAAGATTACATCCTCAAATACGACTGGCTTTCCATCGACACCGTCACCCTGAAAAGCAACGGCATTTTCAACTCTGAGCAGGCCTTTTCCGTTATGGGCATAGGGCCGCAGGACAACATTTTTTCCATAGACGCCGCGGAGCTGGAGCAGCGCCTGAAAAAATGTCCCGCCATCCGCCGGGCTTCCGTCAAACGCCAGATATCCTCCAACCCCACGCTGCTGGTGGACATTGACGCGCGCATACCCGTGGCCTGGATTGACTGCCCGGAACTGGGAATTCACCCGGGAGATGCCACGTACGGCGCTTTGGCAGACAAGGAAGGCGTCATCTTCCCCTGCATGGAGCAGGTCCACATGCCTTATATCCGGGAAAAGCGCATGCCCTCCGTCACGCTCAGGCCGCCCAGTTCCGGCAAACTCAGCTACGGCGTCAGCATCCGGGAACTGGAAGCGCCCATGAAACTGATTGAACTGCTTTCCGGCACGGTAACGGAATACCTTCCCAGCATCGTCTCCATAACGACGCCCAACGACTGGTCTTTCTGTGTGCGTTTTACCAATGACTGCCAGGCTACTTTCAGCCATTACGGCCTGGAACACCAGGTGGAAAAACTGTCCCGCGCCCTCCGGCATGCACGCCAGACGCACCGCAAAATCAGTTCCATCAACCTGATTCCGGAGCACAACATTCCCGTCATCTTTGACAATTCCTACGAGGATATTCCTCTTGCGGAGCCGATTGAAGAATAACGCCCCCAGACGTTCTCCGGAAAAACCGTATTCTTCTCCGGCTCCAAACTTCTTTTCCGGTTCCGTTCCCCCTGTTTCCCCTAATTTCCCGCCGAACGGAACACCCGGTTTTCACAAGATTCTTCCCATGTCAGAATTCTGTTCTTTCTCAATGAGGAATGAGTCTGCGAAGACCCACAGAACACTTGCCAATAAGGCTGTCCCGGTTATACTGCGCTACGATATATGAGCAACGAAACACCTTTATCCCCCGAAGCGGAAAAACTGGCGGCAGCCCGCAAGCGCAACCTTGACCTGGCCCTCTCCCAAATCCAGAAAGACTTCGGAGAAAACGCCATTATGCGCCTTGGAGACAACGTCAAAATGGAAGTGGACGTCATTCCCACGGGCAACCTTCTGATTGACCGCGCTCTGGGTGTGGGCGGCTTTGCCCGCGGCCGCATTGTGGAAATCTACGGACCGGAATCCTCCGGTAAAACCACCCTGACCCTGACGGCCATCGCCCAGGCCCAGAAATCCGGAGGCCTGGCTGCATTCATTGACGTGGAACACGCACTGGACCCTCAGTATGCCGCCCGCCTGGGCGTGAATCTGGACGACCTGCTGGTTTCCCAGCCAAGTTCCGGTGAAGAAGCCCTGCAAATCTGCGAGGCTCTTGTCCGCTCCAACGCCATTGACGTCATTGTGGTGGACTCCGTGGCCGCACTGGTCACCAAGCAGGAGCTGGAAGGAGAAATCGGGGATTCCACGGTAGGAGCCCAGGCCCGTTTGATGTCCGCCGCCCTCCGCAAGCTCACCAGCTTCATTTCCAAGGCCCGTACCGTCTGCATCTTCACCAACCAGATCCGTGAAAAAATCGGCGTCATGTTCGGCAATCCGGAAACTACCCCCGGCGGCCGCGCCCTGAAATTCTACGCCTCCGTTCGTGTGGACATCCGCCGCATCGGCCAGATCAAGGGCAGCGACGGCGTCATAGCCGGGAACCGCACCAAAATCAAGGTAGTCAAAAACAAGGTGGCCCCTCCCTTCACGGAATGCGAATTCGACATCATGTACAATGAAGGCATCTCCTCCGTAGGCAGCCTGCTGGACCTGGCAACGGAATATGACATCATCCAGAAGCGCGGCTCCTGGATCAGCTATAACGGCAGCCAGATCGCCCAGGGCCGCGACGCCGCCAAGGAAGCTCTCAAATCCAACCCGGAGCTGTACGCGGAAATTGAAGAACAGGTCAAGGCCAAAATGGACGAAAAGACCGCCAAATAATCCCGCCTGTTCCCGTTCCTTTACTGCCATTTCAGGGCGGCTCCCCTTCCCGGGAGCCGCTTTTTTCTCTCCGGAAACAGAAGCGCAAAAGAATCTTTCACGGAAACTTTTCCCTTGTGCGTCATGAAAAATCCGTTAGTCTGGATGCGATATCGTTCTATGTATCCGACCTCTCGCACATCATTTGCAGCCGTGCTCGGCATTGTGGGCATGTTTCTGCTGACGTTGTCCACGGCCTTCGGATGGAATCCGGAAATCATTAATGGAGTGCAGTATATTCCGATGTCAGAAGTGCGCACCCATTACAAACTGACCAGGGAACGCACGGAAGGGCGGCAGAAAGTTTACGAGGTGCCGGAAAAGATTCAAATCCGTATCCAGGCGCGCAGCCAGGAGATGTTCATGAACAACATGAAGTTCGTGCTATCCTATCCTGTGGCTGACCATCCCTCCAAGGGGCTGATGGTTTCCAATATGGACCTGCACAAAATCATTGACCCGGTTCTGCGCCCCACTTACATCGCCAACCGCCGCAGTTTCAACACAGTAGTCATTGATCCCGGCCACGGCGGCCATGACAGCGGCACGCGCAACCGCATCAGCAGGGAAGCGGACATCAACCTTTCCGTGGGCAAAAAGCTGCGCGACCGCCTCAAGGCCATGGGCTACCAGGTGGTCATGACCCGTGATACGGACAACTTCATTGCCCTTCAGGACCGCGTCCGCATTGCCAACAGGCACAATAATGCCATCTTCATCAGCATCCACTTCAATGACGGAGGCTCTTCTGCCCGCGGGGTAGAAACCTTCACGCTGGCGCCCGCGGGCACTTCCTCCTCCATGTCCCGCAATATCCGCCACGACGCCCTGCAGGGCAACGCCCAGGACAGCATGAACATTGCCCTGGCTACAGCCGTCCAGGGGCACATGCTGAAAGGACCGCTTGCCATCAAGGAGGGCATTTCCATGGTTGACCGCGGCATCAAGCGCGCGCGCTATTCCGTGCTGTGCACCATCAAGCATCCCGCCATTCTGGTGGAAGGAGGGTTCATGTCCAACCCGCAGGAGGCCCTGCTCATCGCCACGGAGCGTTATCAGAATTTCATGGCCTCTTCCCTGGCCGCCGCCGTGCACCAGTACCGCACCGCCCTGGGCCGGCAAGTGCGCAGAACGCGCTGAGTTCCCTAACTGTCCCGGGGCCTCCCTTCAGCAGCATGAACATCATCCGCATTCCCGGCCTGGCAGATTATCAGGAAACCTTGAGGCTCCAGGAACAACTGGTCCGGGCCCATCAGGAAGACCCGGACAGGGAAAACGAACTGTTGCTGCTGGAACATGCCGGAGTTTATACCATCGGGCGTACACGGAACCACGCCAGCCTGCACCCCGGTTCCGTACTTCCCTTTCCCGTTCATGAAATCAACCGCGGCGGCCAGGCTACCTACCACGGCCCCGGCCAGCTGGTCGGATACCCCATTACGGACCTGAACCGCTGCGGCAGGGATCTGCACCGTTACGTCACCACCCTGGAAAACACCCTGATTGAAACCTGTGCCCGGTTCGGCGTGCAGGCCCGCATCCGGGAAGGGCTGGTAGGGGTCTGGGTGGAAAACCGTAAAATAGCCTCCATCGGCGTCGGGGTGAAAAAATGGATTGCCATGCACGGCTTCGCCCTCAATATAACCCGGAAATCCCTGCCTCCCTTCCTTGCTATTACCCCCTGCGGCATCCAGGGCGTGCAAATGACCTGCCTGGAGGATGAAATGTCCTACCCACTGCCGGAAGGAAACCTGTTGAAATGTTTCGGAGACGTTTTTGCAGCGCTGTGGAAAGAAAAATTTCACCGGCATTAAAAGAATCCGGAACGTGCAGAGGGCACGAAAACCATCCTTTCCTTAAAGGCGGAAAGGCGCCAAAGGCTGGAAAGAGGCCCAGTCAGACCATGAATGCAGAGGAAATGTTCAAAAAAACGCCTTATGTAAGACACAGACCGTGTCAGCAATACGTCCTTGCATCTTGACGCGGTTCCCGAACGGACGGATGCTTATGTCAGTTATGGGGAAAACGCTTTTCCAAAAAATCTGGGACGCTCATACCGTCGGCATCCTGCCGGATGGGAGAACGCAAATGTTCATCGCTACGCACCTGCTGCATGAAGTCACCTCTCCACAGGCTTTCGGAATGGTCCGGGACCTGGGCCTGACCGTGCGCCACCCGGAACGCACCTTTGCCACCGTGGACCACATCATTCCCACAGACAACCAGGCGGAACCGTTCGCGGACGCCACGGCTGACGCCATGATCAGGGAACTGCGCCGGAACTGCGCTGAAAACGGCATCCGCTTTTTCGACCTCCCTACCGGGCTCCAGGGCATCGTGCATATGGTAGGGCCGGAACTCGGCATCACTCAGCCGGGCATGACTATCGTATGCGGAGACTCCCATACGGCCACCCACGGAGCCTTCGGCTCCATTGCCATGGGCATCGGCACCACGCAGGTGCGCGATGTGCTGGCTACGCAGACCCTGGCCCTCAGCCCGCTCAAGGTGCGCCGCATCAATGTGAACGGAAAGCTGGCCCCCGGCGTGCGCGCCAAGGATGTAGCCCTGCACATCATCGGCCTTCTGGGAGCCAAGGGCGGCCTGGGCTTCGCCTACGAATACGGAGGCGAGGTCATTGACGCCATGAGCATGGACGAACGCATGACCCTCTGCAACATGTCCATTGAAGGCGCGGCGCGCTGCGGTTACGTGAACCCTGACCGGACCACGGTGGAATACATCAAAGGACGCCTGTTCGCCCCCACCGGCGCGGACTGGGACAAGGCCGTGGAACGCTGGCTGGGCTTTGCTTCCGACGCAGATGCGGAATATGATGAAATCGTGGAAATTGACGGAGCTTCCATTGAGCCTACATTGACATGGGGCATTTCTCCGGACCAGAATACGGGCATCAGCGGCAGCACGCCCAACCCATCCGACGCAGCGGACGACGATGAACGGAAGATGATCAATGAAGCGCTGGAATACATGAAATTCCCCGCGGACATGCCTCTTAAGGGGCTGCCGGTTCAAGTGTGCTTCGTAGGTTCCTGCACCAATGGGCGCATTTCAGACTTCCGGGAAGTGGCCGCCCTCATCAAGGGTCGCCATGTGGCCCCCGGCATCAGGGCACTGGCCGTTCCCGGCTCCCAGATGACTGCCCGGCAGTGTGAAGAGGAAGGCATCGCGGACATTTTCCGTGAAGCCGGCTTTGAATGGCGCCTGGCGGGTTGCTCCATGTGCCTGGCCATGAATCCGGACAAGCTCCAGGGTGACCAGCTCTGCGCCAGTTCCTCCAACCGGAACTTCAAGGGCCGGCAGGGAAGCCCCACCGGGCGCACCCTGCTGATGAGTCCGGCCATGGTGGCCGCCGCTGCTCTGACCGGGAAAGTCTCCGATGCCCGCGAAGTGTTCTCCCTGAATTAACTTTCCAATTTTTTCCTTTATGTCTCTGACCCAATTCACCTCCATCACCGGCACCTGCGTTCCCGTTCCGGGACCGGACATGGACACGGACCGCATCATCCCTGCCCGCTTCCTTAAATGCATCACGTTTGACGAACTGGCGGGAGTCATGTTCTGGGACGAACGCTTCGATGAAAACGGACAATCCAAATCTCACCCGGTGGACGATCCTCGCTTCAAAGGGGCTTCCATCATTTTGGGCGGCTCCAACTTCGGCTGCGGTTCCTCCCGTGAGCATGCCCCGCAGACGATCAGGCGCTCCGGCATCAAAGCCGTCATTGCGGAATCTTTCGCGGAAATCTTTTTCGGCAACAGCACCGGTATCGGTTTGCCCTGCGTGTGCGCGTCTGCCGCCGACATTGCCGCTCTGGCCCGGCACATTTCCGATCACCCGGAAACGGAAGTGACGATTGACCTCCTGAACATGACAGTTTCCTGGAAAGAAGGGTCCTTCCCCATCCGGATGCCGGCGGAAGCCCGCGAAGCCCTGACCCGGGGTCGCTGGGATTCCATTGCGGAACTGCTTGTCAACATGGACGCCGTAGAAAAGAAAAACAAGGAACTGCCCCAGGTCGCAGCCTCCTGCTGATTCAGCATTCACCTCTTTCCTCCCCTTCTATCCCCCTTCCCCATATGATTTTCAGAATTACAGACTACGTCCACTACGGCACGCTGGACAACCGTGAACGCGGAACCGTCCGCCTTACGCTGCAGCTCATGGGGATGCCCCATCCGGTAAATATCACCCTGCAGGGGGACTGCCTCCAGGATCTGGCCGGTTGCGTGGTTGATTTCAGGAATCCCTCTCCCCAGACCCTTCCCGCGGAACTTACCCAGATCCCGGAACATATCCAGGGAGACATGACGGCCAGCCGCCGCATGCCTGTCAAAGGCAGGAAAACCATGGAAAACGCCCTGTACCTGGAATGGTTCACCAGCCACCATGACATGGTGCTGCTGGAAAGTACGGTCTTCTCCATCAAAGTCTCCCTCCCCGAATGGATGATGGATTCCTGCGAAGAGCAGGCCCAGATCATGGCGAACCAGCAGATGCTGCGGACCCAGGTAAAGGAATGGTCCAGGGCCTATTCCAACCACCAGGAGGACGGAAGCCTGCCCGACCACCATTGGGACAAACGCCTGCGGGAGGCGGAAGCCATCGCCATCGCCTACCAGGAGGTATTCCAGAAATACAGGCTGAACCCCAGCGGCGACATCCGTGTGGCTTTTGTCATGGGCTGGGATGAAGTGCTGGACAACATCGCCCAGTCGGAAGAAACGGGGACGCCCTGTTCCTGCAAAAGCACCGGCATGCTCAGCCTGTTTGACATCCTCAATGAACAGGAGGCCCGGGAAGTGCAGTCCTGCATGTTTCATCCTCTTTTCCAGCAGGTAATGGAACTGACGGATCTGTGCCAGCACCGGTTCAGCCGGGAAATCAACAAGGCCCAGAGGAACAGGACAGGGCCGCCGGAACCCCTGAACCAGATTTTTTACTGCATCCGCTACATCACCCCCCGCATTCTTTCCTGCCTCCTCCAGGAGAAGGAGGATGCTGCGGACTACTGCACCATGGCCGCCCGTATGGCCCTGTGCGTGGAACAAACGCGCCGGACGGTAGCTGCCCTGGACAACTGCGGCTACCAGGTGGACGGTGAAATAGCGGAACGTTTCTCATCCCTGCTGGAGGAAGTCAATTCCTTCCAGGAAAGTCTGGCAACCCAAAGCCGCAAAAGCAACCTGTAACAACAAAACCTTCCCTGGCAACACAATCTTTATCTTTGCGTATGATACATTCCCACACCTGTTTTCAAGGGCTGTGCGCAGTCCTGGCCGGCGCCGCTCTTTCCCACGCGGATGAGCCGGCTGTTTCCATTTCGGACTTCGGGGTGGACAAGGTCATGTCCGGCCCTGTCGTCTCCATCAATGACCAATACAAGGGCGTCGTAAAAATTGAGATGGATTCCCTGACTCCGGATTACGCTACTCCGTGGAATACCGGCCGCTACCAGGGAGGCATCGGCACCGGTTTCCTGATCGGGGAAAACGCTTTCATGACAAACGCCCATGTGGTTAGCAACGCGGAGCGCATTTATATCTCCATGTACGGAGATTCCCGTAAAATTCCCGCCAAGGTCAAATTCATCGCCCATGACGCGGATCTGGCTCTGCTGGAGGCGGACGATCCCAGGCCCTTCAAAGGAATACGTCCTTTTGAATTCAGCAAAAACCTGCCTCATCTGGAAGACGAAGTAAGGGTGATCGGCTACCCCATCGGCGGCAACAGACTTTCCGTCACGCGCGGCGTGGTCTCCCGCATTGATTTCACCACGTACGCCCACCCCCGCAACACGGAACACCTGACCATCCAGGTGGACGCCGCCATTAATCCGGGCAACAGCGGAGGCCCCGTCCTGATGGGGAATAAAGTCATCGGCGTGGCATTCCAGGGCCTGAACAACGCCAATAACACGGGTTACGTAATTCCAACCCCCGTCATCCGCCACTTTCTGGAAGACATCAAGGACGGCGTCTATGACGGTTACGTGGACATGGGCATTCAGGCTGCGCCCATCCTGAACCCGGCCATGCGCAAGGCGTTCGGCCTGCCGGACGACGAAAAGGGCGTTCTGATCGGCAAGGTGCTCAAGGGGTCCTCCGCTGACGGCGTTCTCCGTAACGGGGACCTGCTGATGAAAGTGGACGGCTATGATGTGGACAGCTCTGCCATGATTGAACTGGACGGCCAGAAAATCAGCATGAAAGAACTCATTGAGCGCTGTTTTAAAGACGACCGGCTCCCGCTGGATATCATTCGCGACGGCAAGCCCATGAAGGTGGAAATGGTGATGAAGCCATCCCCCTCCAGAGACCTTCTGATGGCGGAATACGATAAAATGCCCCGCTACGTCGTCTTTGGCGGCCTGGTGTTCCAGCCCATCCAGCGCAACGTGCTCGCGGCGGCGGACATCTCCATGCTGGACGTTGCACTGGACATCCGTAATTACCAGGAAGACGGCGGCTGCGTGGACCATGAAGACATGGTCATCATCACCAAAGTGCTGGATGATGAGGTAAACGCGCGCCTGTCCGGCTCCATTTCCAATTCCATTGTGGAAAAAATCAATGGCGTGAAAGTTAAGGGCCTTACCCACGCCTATGAACTCCTTTACCCGGAGAACATGCCGGAATACGTCGTCATCGAACTGAAAAACGGAGAACGCCCCCTCGTCTTTGAAGGCAAGGCCATGGAGACGGCCAACAAACGCATCTCCAAAACCTACAACATCCCGAAAAACGCCCGCCTGGACAGCTCCATTCCCGGTCGCCAGTCTGGCCGCAACACCACTCCCGCCCGTTAACCGCCATGAAAATTCTTTCCACTTTTTTCTTCGGTTCCCTGATATTGCTCTGCGGTTGCCAGCCGCGCGAAGCCGGACGAACCGCTCCCGAACCCCAGCCTGAACAACAGACGGAAACGCCTGCGGAACAGGCGGAGGAAACGCCCTCGCCGGCCCCGCTTCCCTCCCCCACCAGCTCCATGGTCGGCATTAACGCCACCAACCAGGGCTATGCCATGATTCAGCCGTGGAGCAAGGAAAACCCGGCGTACAGTCAGGGCTTCGGCATTTATCTGGGAGACGGCAATATCCTGACGGCAGCCAATATCGTTTATTCCGCCAGCTTCGTGGAAGTAACCTCCGCAGACGGAGCCCAGACGGTTCCCGTGACAGTAACCGCCTTTGACCCGGAAGCCAACCTTGCCCTCCTGCGCCTGAAAAACGGAAAAGATGCCGCTTTCCTGGACAAACTGGTCCCCGTTACGCTGGGGAAGGCTCCCCGCCTGGGCGACAAGGTAACCTTCTGGCAATTCAATGATGACGGCCTTCCCATCACCACCTCCGGAACCCTTCTGGCGACGGAAAGCGCCTGCCCGTTCACGAACGGGGAACCGTTCGTCCTGTATAACGTCAAATCCTCCGTTACTCCCCTGAAAGGCGGCGCAGGCAACCCTGTCATGAGAGGCAATGAACTTGTGGGTCTCAGCGCCAGCTGCGATCCCTCCGCACAGAAAGTGCTGGCCGTAACCCATACCATGATTTCCCGGTTCCTGGAGCAGGCCCGGACTGGCAACTACATCGGTTTTCCGGCGGACGGCACCCAGGTCACGGAACTGACCGACCCCGTTTTCCGCAAATTCCTGGGCCTGTCTGAAACTGGCGGCGGCTTTTACGTGGTGAAACTGCCTGTTTACGGCTCTTTCTACAAAGCCGGAGTGCGTCCCGGAGACGTGGTGGAAAGCGTGAACGGCATTCCCCTGGACAGTAAAGGATTAATCAAGGATCCCGCGCTGGGCCCCGTTTCCGCCAATTTCCTGTTCCGTGACTCCGCCAAACCGGGGGATACCATTACGCTGGACATCCGCCGCAAGGGAAAGGACGGCCCCAGCCAGCCCATGACGCTGGACGTCAAACTGGACAGGAGCGCTATTGAAGGCGACCTGGTCAATCCGGCCCCCTTCATCTCCAATCCGCCCTACCGCATTTACGGCGGCCTGGTATTTGTCCCGCTGACGGGAGCCATGATGGGAGAAATCAACAAGCTCAGCAAGAACCATCCACCCCTCAACCTGGTGGAAGCCACTCAAAAGAAAGAGGACATACGGAAAAAAGGCGTGGATGAAATCGTGGTCTTCCTGATGGCCCTGCCCACCCAGGCTACACTGGGATACGCCCAGATGAGCCCCTCCATTGTGGAAAAAGTCAACGGCGTGCAGGTGAAAAGCTTCAAGCACCTCAACCAGCTTCTGGACCTTCCCGCTCCCGGCGGCATGCACCGCATCGAAGTGACCCAGCAGCCGTACACCATGTACATGTCCCAGAAGGAAGCTGCCAAAGCGGACCGATTCATCCAGATGAGGGCCGTTCCCGTGCTCCGCAGGGACTAGGAATCCGCGAGGAAGACCACCCCGGGGCCCCGGGGGGAGTGGGACCCGGGGAGCCATGTTCATTTGCAGCCCTCCTGGCATGTCTCTTCACACGCTGAATATCCGGCTTGATTTTCCCTACAGGACAGGCTTTACCCATGGAGCCTTCCGCCCGGAAAATGATGCTCTGGCCAGCCTGATGGAACAGAGGCCCGGAAGCCGCGTTCTCGTTCTCCTGGAAAAAGGGCTGGAACAGTTTTATCCTCAGCTTCCGGCAGACATTGACCGCTATTTTGAAAAAAATGCCGGGGTGCTGGCCTATGCCGGCTGCCGTTCCGTTCCGGGCGGGGAGGAAGCCAAAACAGGTTTTTCCGCATGGGAAACGGCCCTGCGCCACATTGTGGAAGCAGGCATTGACCGCCATTCCTATATCATAGCCGTGGGCGGCGGAGCGTTTCTTGACGTAGCAGGCTTTGCCGCCGCCACCGCCCATCGCGGCATCCGGCTGTTGCGCATCCCCACCACCACCCTCTCCCAGGCAGACTCCGGAGTAGGTGTCAAAAACGGGATCAATTTCATGGGCCGGAAAAACTATCTGGGCACCTTCGCCGTCGCGTGGGCCACGCTTGACGACTTCCTGTTCCTCCATTCCCAGCCCCTCCCCCTGAAAAGAGCCGGGCTGGCGGAAGTAGTGAAAGTGGCGGTGGTGAAAGACGCCTCTTTCTTCAACTGGCTGGAAACGAACGCCTCCGCGCTGGCTGTATGCGAACGGGATGCTCTGGAATATGCCGTGGAGCATTCCGCTCTGCTGCACGCCTCGCACATTGCATGCGGAGGAGACGCCTTTGAACTGGGTTCCAGCCGTCCCCTGGACTTCGGACATTGGGCCGCCCATTACATGGAAACCATGTCCGGTTACATACTGGGGCACGCGGAGGCCGTTTCCGTGGGCATGTGCCTGGATATCCTTTATTCCGTCCGGAAAGGATGGCTGCCTGCCGCGGAGGCGGAAAGAATCATCTCCGTGCTGAAAACCCTGGAACTGCCCGTATTCCACCCCCTGCTTTCCCGCAGGACAGAAAACGGCGCCTGCGAAGTGCTGAAAGGTCTGGAGGCCTTCCGCGAACACCTCGGCGGTCACCTGACGGTACTGATGCTTACCGGAATAGGCCGGGGAAAAGACGTCCATGAGATAGACGCCGCTCTGATGGAGGAATGCATCCGGGAAATGCAGGAAGCCGCTGGATATTCCGTTCAGGAATAACAGCCCTTTCCTTGCCGCCTCCCCGTCAGAAAACAAGCAGAAGCCATCTGGCGTATCACAGAGAAATACCAGCCGGACGGCAGTATGAAAAAAACAACGATGTTTTTCCTTCCCACAATCTCCATATCCTCCTGTTCCGGCAGTTCCCGCAGGGCGGCATTATTATGTGCTGCCGGGCAGCCCATGATGCAAGCCATTTTGCGACTCCCCCTTTTTTCATAACGCGCCGGATTTACTTCTCCTTTTTCAAAAAGAAGATGAAGGAAAAAGCATGAACAGCCTGCCGGATACCTCAAAGAGAAGATCATCCGTCAACCATGCGGAGGCAGTGGACACGATGCCTCCCTGGGAACAAATCCATTCATCGTCTTTGCAAGGCACTGGAAAACCAAACTGCCGGAAACCGCGTTCCGCTGAAAATTCAGGGATGGATCTTCCGGAAAACCGTCCCTCTTAAACCTGTGCGGATAACTCCGCAGGAAACGGAACTTTCCCGTATTCGTCCAAACTGACGCCGGGCCATCCCCATTTACAGACGCGGTACGGCGGCGAGAAGCGCCTGCGTATATTCGTGGGAAGGGGAAGAAAATACTTTGTCCGCCTCCCCGTATTCCACAATGCGGCCTTTGCGCATCACGGCAATGCGGTCCGCGATGTAATGGACCACGGACAAATCATGGGAAATGAATATCATGGTCAGGCTCAAGTCGCGGGCCAGGGCAATAAGAAGGTTCAGAATCTGGGACTGGATGGAAACGTCCAGCGCGGAAACGGGTTCATCCGCGATAACCAGCCTGGGTTCCGGCGCCAATGCGCGCGCAATGGCGACGCGCTGGCGCTGGCCGCCGGAAAATTCATGGGGATACTTGCGCATCAGGGAGGGGCTCAGCCCTACCTTTTCCATCAGTTCCGCCACATCATCCCTCGTCTGGGCAAAAGTTCTTTTACGGCGGCTCTGCAACGCCTCCTTTAATGTTGCATATACCGTAAAACGGGGGTTCAGGGAAGCATAAGGGTCCTGGAAAACCATCTGGAAATCCGGACGGCGCTTCCTGACTTCGGATGCGGAAAGAGCCGTCAACTCTTCCCCTTCCAGAAAAATGCGGCCCTCCGTAGGCTTCTGGAGCAGCATCACCGTGCGGGACAGCGTGGATTTGCCGCAACCGGATTCACCCACCAGCCCCAGGATTTCTCCCTTTTCCACGGACAGCGACACCCCGTCCACCGCCACTACGGGGGCAGATTTGCGGGCAGAGAGCAGCCCCTGCACCGCAGGAAAGACAACGCTCACATGATCCAGTTCCAGAAAAGCCATGCCGCCACCCTAACAAGCCTTCCGATGCAAGACAAGACCCCAGCCGCGCCAGTTCCTCCAATATCAGGACATCCATGCGCACCTCCCATGCCGTTTCCCCCACAGAAAAACCAGGACCGGCAATGAACGCCAGCCCCGGCTGGGCATTTCGCATGTCTTCCGGAGCCACCCGGAACCAGAAGGGTTCATCATCACACACGAGGCTGATAACAGCAAAAGAGGCTGTTCCCCCATTTCCACCATCCATTGGCCTTTTTGAAGAACTATAATACCGCCAAGAAATATCAGGGACCGCACACAAGGAAAAAACACGCTCCAGCCCAAAAGCGCTCCAAAAACGGCTGCCAGGATGAAGGCCGCAACCAGCAGCAGGGCCGGAGCTTTTCTATCCCGCATATTTTGATGATCCCCTATCCGGATTTCCGGATCCTCCCTGAATCAAATTTATGGATAAATCCCCCCATGGAGCCATATCAAACAAAAGAACCGTTCCCCGCAAAGGGAACGGTTCCAGAGATACTCTGACTCAGAGCTTACGCACCGAGCTGGTAGCGGACGAAGGAGGCGACGGAGATATCGTCGCCGAGTTCCTTGCCGGCCTGGTTGAGGAGGGCCTCCACCGTCATCTTTCCGGCAGGGTCCTTCACAAATACCTGGTTCAGCAGGCAGGACTGGGCGTACAGAGCCTTCAGCTTGCCGGGAAGAATCTTTTCCAGCAGGTGTTCGGGCTTGCCTTCCTGAATGAGCTGCTGCTTGGCGATTTCCTGTTCCTCGGCCACGAAGGCGGGATCCAGGCTATCGGAGCTGACGCTCTTGGGAGCGGCGGCGGCGATGTGCAAGGTCAAATCCTTGGCGAGGGCTTTGAACGCATCAGACTTGACGGTTTCTTCCTTGCCGGCCTTGATGGACAGCAGAACGCCCACTTTGCCGCCCATGTGGATGTAGGAGACCACGGCGCCGATGCCGTCCGCCGTCAGGCGGGCGAATTTGCGCAGAGCCATGTTTTCGCCAATGGAGCTGCACATGGCCTTGATATATTCTTCCGTGGAGCCTTCCGCCATGGGGACCTGGAGAGCCTCCTCCAGCGTGGAGGCCTTGGAATCCATGAGAGTGTTGGCAACGTCATTCACCAGACCCTGGAACTTGTCCCCCTTGGCGCAGAAGTCCGTTTCACAGTTGAGTTCAAGGATGATGCCGGAGCAGCCGCAGGGAGCCACAGCGGCGCGGATCACGCCTTCCTTGGCGTCACGGTCGGCCTTGGCCGCAGCCTTGGCAATTCCCTTCTCACGAAGATACTTTACGGCGGCATCCATGTCGCCGTTGCATTCGTTGAGGGCTTTCTTGCAATCCATCATGCCGGCGTCCGTTTTGTCACGGAGGGCCTTGACGAGAGCTGCAGTAATTTCTGCCATAGTGTTTCTGTTCTTTCTAAATGGTTGGTTTAGGCTTCGGCGGATGCGCCCTTGCCTTCGTTGATGGCCTTGACAATGCAGTCAAGAATCAGGCGGATGGAACGGACGGCGTCGTCGTTGCCGGGAATCGGGAAGTCGATTTCCTTCGGGTCGGCGTTGGTATCAACCAGAACGCAGACGGGAATGTTCAGGCGGTGGGCCTCGCGGATGGCGATGTCTTCATGGTCGGCGCCGATGGCCACCATGGCGTCCGGAGCGCCGCCCATGTTGCGGATGCCCTGAAGGTTGCGTTCCAGCTTCTGGCGTTCGCGGTCCAGAGCGGCCAGTTCCTTCTTGGACATGCTCTTAAATTCCGGGCTCTTTTCAATCCCTTCCAGATAGACAAGGCGTTCAATGCTCTTGCGGATTGTGCTCATGTTGGTGAGCATGCCGCCCAGCCAGCGGTTGTTGACATAGTACATGTTGCAGCGCTTCGCTTCGGACTCGATGGATTCCTGCGCCTGCTTCTTCGTGCCTACAAAAAGAACCGTCTTGCCCGCTTTCGCGCTCTCGCATACGAACGTATACGCTTCCTCGATGAGAGACGCCGTCATCTGCAAGTCGATAATGTGAATATCGTTTCTCGCCGCAAAGATGTACTTCTTCATCTTGGGGTTCCATTTTCTCGTCTGGTGTCCGAAGTGGACGCCTGCTTCCAGAAGCTGTTTCATCGTGATAACTGCCATAATTCAATACCTCCGTTGTACCTCCCCGGTTGGCGTTACAGCCGCAACGATATCCGCACTCAAAAATTTTACGGACACGGAATGCGCGTCAAAGTCCGGGTGTGAATTTTCAGCGTTTCTATTTTACCATATCGAACGAGCCTTGGCAAGCTATTTTAAGGGCAATTCGGCACTTTTTTCCGCTTTTTCTCAATTTTCCGCCGCCAGAGAGGGCTGCGATATGCGCGAATACTGACTGTTATAGAGCTTCGCGTAAAAACCGCCCTCTTCCAGCAGCTCTTTATGCGTTCCGATATCGACGATTTTTCCGTTATTCACCGCAATGATCATATCCGCGTTTACGATCGTTGACAGGCGGTGCGCGATGACGAAACACGTCTTCCCTTTCATCAGCTTATCCATCGCTTTCTGAATGAGAATCTCCGTGCGCGTATCGACGTCGGAAGTCGCTTCGTCCAATATCAAAAGCGGTTTATCCGACAAAAACGCGCGCGCGATCGTCAAAAGCTGCTTCTGACCGCCCGAAAGCGACGTCTAATCGGTGATCACCGTATCGTACCCCTTCGGCAGGAGCCTTATAAACCGATCGCAATAGGAAGCCCGACAGGCGGCCTCCACTTCCTCTTTCGTCACTCCTTCCATGCCATAGGCGATATTTTCGTACACGGTGCCTTCAAACA
>OGRL01001705.1_pt1 | contig 16036 bp, 2 predicted proteins | sample 1553481 | NCBI WGS metagenome assembly OGRL01 (sample SAMEA2580036, study PRJEB22360) | human gut metagenome
AAGGAGATGTGGAAGCCGATAACGGTACAGTTTCCCTCCATGGTGCGGAAACAGAAGGCAATGCTACTGCAGCGGCGGGAGGCAGTATCAATCTGACCGGAGGCAGCGTGGCAGGACAGGTAACGGCCAAAGATGGAAACAGCCAAGCCATCGTCAAAAATGCTACGGTGAAGGATCTTATCGGATCCCATGACGGTACGGCATCTATAACCGGCGGCATAGTCACCGGAACCGTATCAGCTGATGACGGTACTGTTAAAGCGGAGAATACAAAAGTAAATGAATCCGTTAATGCTAAAAACGGCGGTACCGTGGAATTAAAACAAGGCAGTGCAGGCAGTCTTGCCTCAGAAGGTGGACGGATTACTGCAAACGGGACAGCCGTGAAAGGTGATGCTTCTGCCAATGCGGGCGGAACGGTAGAAATGACCGGCGGCAGCGTAGACGGTGCGGCGACAGCGGATAATGGAACGATTGAAACAGAAAATACGGATGTTGCAAATGGCGCATCTGCGCTTAACGGCGGAAAACTTAAACTGAGAAATGGAACCGTTTCCGGCGGGATCAAAACGGATGCCGCGTCTGCATCTGATGTTGTTATGGATCGGGCCGGAGCATCCTTGCAAGGCGATGTATCCGGTGAAGGCAAGACGAACGTAACTCTTTCTAATGGCGGAAACTGGAAAGGAAACAGCGCCGGCAGCGGAGAAACGAAAGTTAAAGTAGAAAGCGGCGGTACCTGGACAGGTGCCAGCATGAACGGTGATACGGATATCGATCTGGAAGGCAAATGGCAGCAGACCGGCAAGAGTAAGGTTCGCAAGCTTATTTCCAACAACGGCGTTCTTGATAAGACGGCTCCGGAAAGCGGAAATACGGATATAGGGCAGCTTAGTGGCAGCTTATCTCTCATTTATGCCCATGACAAAACGAATCCGACAAAGGTACTTGGCGGCGGCACTTTCATTGCGGCAGCGGATGCCGGTTCCACGGTGGACATGATTACCGATAATGCCGGACTGGATACAAATTCGGACAAAGCGGCTGATAAGAATAAAGTCAGCGAAGTGCTGAATGCGATGGCAGGCAAGCTGCAGTATACCGGATATCAAAATGGAGAAAGGAATCTGAAAGGCAAGCTGAGAATTGCCGAAGGTCTGACTTCCAGCAGTGCCGGTCTGAGAACAGAATCATTGAGCTTTAAGGGAGATGGACAGGGATACTTTGATTACACACCTGCCAAGCCGGATAAGCCGGAAATTGAAACCGGGGATTACGAAACTTCTATCATGAGCAGTACCAGAAGCGCTCTGACCTCCTCTATCCTTGTATGGCGGAATGACATGAATGATATGTATAAGCGCATGGGAGATCTCAGAATCGGTGCGGAAAGCGGTTTGTGGGCAAGAGCCTACGGCGGCCGGATCAGTTATGACGCCAACAATGCGTATATGAAGGACAGCTACTGGGCGGCCCAGGTGGGTATGGATAAACGTCTGGCATCAGGCTGGCATGTAGGCGGCGCTTTCGGATACACTGACGGCAGCGCAACATACAGATATGGTGGAAAAGGCGATCCGAAACTGTACACATTGGCGGCCTATGCAACCCGAGTGTCGGAAGATGGACAGTATGTGGATGTCATTGCGAAAGCAGGAAAACTTTCCAATAAGTTCACTGCCTACAACAAATACAGCGCACCGGCGCTCAGGAATTATGTAGAAGGCAAGTATGATACATACGGATATGGCATCAGTGCTGAGTATGGCAAAAAGATTCGTATGGGCAAAGGCTTTGTAACGCCGCAGGCGGAACTGACATGGAGCCGTCTGTCATCGGACAGCTTTGATGCAGCGGCGCCTACCGGTGAAAGCATGCGTGTCAGCCAGTCATCAGTCAACAGTTTAGTCGGACGCCTGGGTGTAGTTGCCGGAGTAGAAAGTAACAAAGGCAATTTCTATGCTAAGGCAAATCTGTTCCACGAATTTGACGGAGACGGCCATATCCTGTTCACTGAACCCGGAAAGACAGGCAAGCGCTCCTCGTTCAGCCTTAAGGATACCTGGGTGGAAATTGCACTGGGCGGCAACTACTATTTGAGCCCGAGAAGCATGATTTATGCAGATTTCACCAAGAGCTTTGGCGGAGATTACAAGGTAGACTGGAGAATCAATGCAGGAATTCGCTTCAGCTTCTGAGCATGATGTCAACTTCCAAAAGGGGAATGAAACAAGATTTTGTCATGAGAACTGAATAATAAAAAGAAAAAATAAAGGACTGCTTTCCTGGGGACAGGACGGCAGTCCTTTATACTTGGGAGATAATTAGATAAGTATGCGAAACAGAGCAAGTTAACATTGTATTTGAAAAGGATTTATAAAAAATAATTAAAATTACCAATTGGAATATCATTTATTGTTGATATGTGAAAAGTAATATAGTATAATTTACACGATGAGATTGGATGATCATTTGGAATTATGAGATGTAAATAGCTATTTCTTAATAAATAATGATTATCCAATAATTTAATACTATTATGAGGACAAAAGCTGAAGAGCTCATGTGGGGAATCCGGTGAGACTCCGGAACTGGCCCGCAACTGTATGGGGAATTGTGTCATAGTAAGTCTTTCACAGAGATATGACAGAATGAGGAACTAAGTCAGGGTGCCACTTTGTTTTCTGATTTTCTAATGACTTGCGAGGCATAAGGCTAGATGCATAAGAAAGCCGGATATGGGAAATCCGGTTCAGATTTAGAATTATGAAATCTGTGCATCTTTTTATTGTCTCGTTTTTTTGTTGCGTTTAATGGAGTGGATGAAAGGGAGTGCCGAGTATGGATAATTTGAAATACTTTTTGGAGTGAATCCAGTTCATGTGACACGGGTTTCATGACCGCGGCAAGCGGTTCAGATCCGGATGGGTATGTTTTAGAAGAGGATGAATTGCCTGCTGTCGGGCAAGGCTGGGGTGCTAATCGAGTATCCGGCAGAGAGTTTATGTTTGCAAAATCGGGAGGAATTATGAAACGGAATAAGGTAAGTAAATTACAGATGAGGCGGCTGGCTGCCGGTGTTACAATTGCGCTGCTGACGGGTACATGCCAGGTGATGGCAGATCAGTCTACAAATCCGATCAGTGAAAGTGAAGTATTTACTGCAGACCGTCTGGCACAGGTCGTTAATAAAAATAACATGCCTAAAGAAAGATTCAAATCCGTCGCAGCAGGTATTTTAGGATATACGCATGATAAGGCCTCAATTAAGACGATTAATATTGATATGGCGGGTCATGACCTGACGCTCGATTTGACGAAAGTTGCCGATTTGGGGGCTGATTATTCAGCATACGGGATCAAGGCGAATAATAAGACAACTATCGTGGTTGACAGCAATAAAACCAATCCGGGGAAAAACGGTACGATTACCATCAAGGCGAAAACGCTGTGGTCTCCCTCAGGAGACAGCGGCAGCAAGTATACTGCTGCACATGGTATCGCAGTGGGCAATTTTAGCCAGAGATTTAATAAAAAAGTAAGTGAAGACCTGGTGAAGACGACGATCAATGCTGATGTAGTGATTGAAGAATTGCGCGGCGGTTCTATCAAAACGACAGGCATTTCGTCTATGGAATGTTCTGATTTAGCGATTAATGGAAGATTCACAATCAAGCCGGGCGCAATTAGCCTTATGCAATGGAATCGGGGCGATCAGTCAAAAACTTATGGCATATATATGATTGGAAGCAATAATACTATTTCTATTACTTCAGCGGATATTGATGATTCAAAGAATGGGTCACTTTCTGACCTGATTAAAACGGACGAATCGCTTTGGGGCGGCAAAACAGAGAAGAATGTTCTTCGTATTGGCGGCGGTACGCTCAAAGTCAAAGAGAATCAGAAAGAACGGTATCTTATCAGCGCCGCGAAAGGATTCCGGACATTTATCAATGTGAATCAGGACGGAAGCGCAATCGGGACATCAAAAGCAGATTTGCAGGGGACGATTCGCATGGATGCTGGGTCAGAAGCTTATGTTGGTCTTACTGCCGGATCGAAATGGGTCGGCGGAACACAGGCAGATACAAAAGGAAAGGTGAATCTTTTTCTTTCAGAAGGTGGTGAATGGAACACGCTGAATGCGGGACAGGGCAGCCGTGTAACCAGGTTTGCCGGTGATGCAAAAGGCGGTGCAATTTATCAAAAAGATGCGGGACAGCTTGTAATTGAAAATTACAGCGGCGCGGGAAAAATCTATTACGCCCATGAGAATGCAGGAACAAAGGCAGAAGACTACAAGGCGGGAGACACCCATATCGGATCCGCGGCAGAAGGATCACGCATTACAGTAGTTACAGATAATAAAGGAATTGTTGATACAGATAAAGACCAAGTGTATAAGGCTTTAAATGCTTTGGCGGGAAAACTGTATTACGATGCTTATAAAAACGGAGAAAAGAAGCTGGCGGGACAGGCAGAGATAGCCGAAGGACTGACGGCGTCATCTAAAACATTACAAATGAGAGACCTGCTGTTCAAAAAAGAAAACGGACAGGGGTATGTAGAAGATAAACCCGTGCCGCCGGCAAATCTGGATGTAAGTGAACAGATTGTTGAAGATGGTCTGGGATCGGGGAATATGTATTGGATGAATAACGGGTATAAAGATGGTGAGGATGATGATCATCGTTATGTCCTGAAGTCCGATACCACGATCAAGGTTGATTTATCAAATCCCAAGACTCTGACATACGGGGGAAATCAAGGTGCCAATGTAGCAAATATCATATGGGGAGATCCGGATTATACAGCGGATGGCTTTATTGATATGAACGGACATAAGCTGACCTTGATTTCTGAGGCAAATCATTTAAGGCATTATGCGTCGGGAATTTTGTCACATGGCGGTGATCTGGAAATAAAGAACGCGGCAGGTATAGATATTGACATACATGGCGATAAAAATGCAAAGAGCGGTATTTATGTCTGGGGACAGGGCAGAAATGGAGCGAGCCTCACTATATCTAATGATAATCAAGCGGAACATGCTGTGAAGATACGTAATACGGCAGCGGAAAAAGACGCAGCTATACTTGTGGACGGCAGGAGCGTAAAGGATGGCGGAAGTGCAAAGCTTGTTATAAAAGGTTTGGTAGATGTTGAGAATGATGATGTCAGCGTAATTCAGGCAAATAAGGGCGATGTGTCAATCGGCGGCGGGAAAATAATAGCCAAAGGGGATAAGGCGTCCAGTTTGAAGATAAATAATGACGGTAAAATCCAGATCAACGGCAATTTGTCGGACAGAAATGTTCTTACGGCAGGAGCAGTCAAACATGATGTACAGATAGAAGGGAATGTACTTGCTCAGAAAGGAAGATTGGGACTGGTTCTGAATACGGACGGGTCCTACATAAAAGGGTTGATAGGAACAGATGCCGGAACAGCTGGTCAAACGTACATGATGCTTTCTGACGGAGCCTCCTGGTACCATGAAGGAAAAGGAGCCCGAACAGACAGCATTAAAGAAAGTAAAATCAAAAACCTTGAGGCTGATGGCGGCAACATTTACCAGAAAAATGAGAAACCGATAACCATTGAGAACTACAAGGGAAATATGAAACTGTTCTATAAGCATGAGAACGCGGGCACGAAGGCGGAAGATTACAAGTCGGGAGATGTACACATCGGATCTGCGGCAGAAGGGTCACGCATTACCGTGGTCACGGATAATAGCGGAATTACCATGACTGATGAAGCCCAGGTATATGAAGTACTGAATGCTCTGGCAGGAAAACTGTATTACGATGCCTACAAGACCGGAGAAGGAAAACTGACCGGACAGGCGACAATAGCCGAAGGACTGACCTCATCCTCCAAAACCTTGGAAATGAAAGACATGCTCTTCAAGAAAGAAAACGGACAGGGATATGTAGAGGGAAAACCCACGCCGCCGCCACTGGTTAATCCGGTACGCCATCAAATCGTGGAAGCGAACTATTTTGCTGAAGAAGCGCGGGATTTCTGGTCTAAAGCGGGAGTTTATGATGGGAAAGGCCACTATAAATTTGATCATGACTTGTCACTGGTAACCCATGCGGAAGATGATCCTGTAACAACAGTAAACGATAATAAGTTCGGAAATATCTACTGGAACGGTGATGTGGTCGGGGATATCGACATGACCGGACACAGGCTGGAACTGAAATCCATTACGGAGCGCCTGCCGAAGAAAAACCCCAATGCAATTACCGTCTACAGCGGTACATTAACAATCAAGAATGTCAACGGAATGTACATCGAATCCGATCCGAAGAGAAGCCTTTACGGACGAGGAATCCTGGTAGCAGGGGTACGCGGTGACGAAAGATGGAAAAGCGGAAGCGGCCATGCAAAGTTAATCATAGAAAATGATGATGATCCGGCACATGCAGTAAAAATCCGTGTAAAAGACACGGGAGAAGATTTCGGCGCTATTGAAGCGCAGAAACATAATGGAAGCGCGCTCGTAGACATTAAAGGACTTGTGGATATTGACTCCAAGATGTGGAGAGCTGTTGAGTCTCACGGGGCAAAAGTATCTATCGGAGGAGGAACAATCAGAGGAACAGATGTCGCATCCTTGGCTGCTTATACAGGCGGCTCGATACTCGTCAATGCAAAGCTGAATGATGAGAATAAGGTAGAAGCTACTTCTGCGACCCGTCCGGTAAAGATTACCGGGGATGTCAGTGCTGAAAGCGGCGGTCATGTCATGCTGGGACTGAACAATAAAGACTCCTTCTTGAAGGGTCTGGTAACCACGGATATATCGGGAATCAATCCGGATACGCAAAAATGGGGAAAGATACCCGGAAAAGTATCTATGGTGCTGGCAAATGGAGCAGTCTGGGAACACAAGCAGGTAGGAGTAGGATACTATCACAAGAAAGGCGCGGATTTCAACTACAAGAACCGTGGTAAGGGAGAATCTATTGACAGCCATGTAACAAGCCTGCGCGCGGACAAAGGCATACTGCTGCAGAATGATCCGCATAAACTGACCATCGATAAATACGAAGGAAACATGAAGCTGGTCTATGAACATGAGAACGCGGGTACGAAGGCGGAAGATTATAAGACAGGAGATGTACACATAAAAGAAGCTGCGAAAAATTCATCAGTTACCATGGTGACGGATAACAGCGGAATTACGATGACTGACGATAAGCAGGTGTACAATGTATTGAATACCCTGGCAGGCAAACTGTACTATGAAGCCTACAAAAACGGAGAAAAGAACCTGAAAGGGCAGGCGACGATTGCGGAAGGGTTGACAGCATCCTCTGCGACGTTGAAGATGGCGGACATGGATTTCCATGAAGCAAGTGGACAAGGATATGCAAAAGAAATAAACCCAAGTCCGAATCCCAATCCCAATCCCAATCCCAATCCCAATCCTAATCCTAATCCTAATCCCAAGCCGAAGCCTCCTATTATTTATGGAAGCAAAGAAACTCAGATGATGAAAGGCGCCAAAACAGCCATGGCATCCACCATCCTTCTGTGGAGGACGAACAATAACGACCTGCAAAGAAGAATGGGAGACATAAGACTGGCCAAAGAAGAAAACGGCATCTGGGCCAGATACCTGGGCGGAAAGAACAAACTGGACAAACAGAACACCTACCTCAAACAAACCTATGACATAGCCCAGGTAGGCTACGACAAGAAAAAAGGAAACTGGACAATCGGGGCGGCCTTGGACTACGGAACAGGAAAAGACATCTACGCGAACGGGACAGGAAAAGAAAAACTGGCAAGCCTTGCCCTGTACGGAACCATGCAGAAAGAAGACGGACAGTACATAGACGTCATCCTGAGAGGAAGCAAAGTAAAGAATGACTACACCGTATACAACGAAATGAACCACCGCCTGGAAGGGAAGTACAGGACAAACGGCCTGTCGCTGAGCATGGAATACGGGAAGCGGATGAAGAAAGAAAACGGCTTCTACATAGACCCGAGCATTGAACTCACCGCAGGGCACTTAGGAGGAAAAGACTATGACGCCGTAAGCGACTATACAGGGGGGAAGAAAATGCACATCCACCAGGACGGAATAAACAGCGTGATAGGGAGAATCGGACTGGGGATAGGAAAAGAGACAGAAAGAAGCAACCTGTTTGCGAAGATAGCGCTGGCCCATGAATTCGGAGGGAAAGTGAAGAGCATCTTCAGTGCGGAAAACGAACCGACGAGCGGGACAGAAGTAGACCTGAAAGACAGCTGGGTAGACGTAGAAGTAGGAGGAAGCTGGCTGGTGAACAGGAACACCTATCTGTACGGAACCTACACAAGAAACTTCGGGGCTGACGTTTCGAGCAAGTGGAGAATAGACGCAGGCATCCGCTTCAGCTTCTGATATGGACAGAATAATCTTTTGTAAATAGACAGGAAAGCGAAATAATATCAATATTAGGAAAACAGAAGGCCTGCCGGTTTGTTGTCGGCAGACCTCCTCTGTGTTTATAAAAGATGATATGGAATGTGTTTTGTCTGAATTGTGTTGCCAATCATGAAAGCGGTTTTGTGTTTTCGATTATATGAATGATCTACTGTAAGTATGTTATGCATGTTTATGTTTTATTTTCAGTATGTACAGAAAAGAGGAGAAATAATGAGATCCAGAATAAGTAAAACTTGGCCGTGTCATTTAAAGAGAGCAGTGCTCCTGAGTCTCTTGTCGGGATTGTTTATCTTGCCTTCCCAGATAAATGCGGAAACATCGGGCGAAGAATATAAGGATCATCAGATTGCTGAAGCCGATTGGGATGGTGCGAAAGCAGAGCAGGATTTTTGGTCGGGAAAAGGCATCCGAAACGGTTCTGATTATACATTTAATAAAAATACCATTATATCAACCGAATTGAGCAAGGGAAGTCTTGTTTTTCATAAGACAGATCCGGGTATTATGGATCAACTTTATGCTTTTGGCGCTTTGGTCTGGGGAAGCAGCAAAACCGGAACTGTCAACATGAATGGGCATGATTTGTCCCTGCGTGCAGGGAAAGGTGATTTACATAGAATCGGAGGATCTTTCCAATGGGGTGGCAGAGGATCCGCCGGGTTATTTGTGCGCAGCGGCAATCTGACGATGAAAAATCTGGGAAGTTTGTCTGTCAGCGGTGTTGATTATGGCATATACTTGTTTGCGGAACGGTCTGATGATGAAGCAGCTAATTCCAATTTATGGATTAGAAATGGAGGAAGTGCTGACCATGCGGTTAAGATACGGTCTGAGGGGAAAGGAATCTATCTTCAAAGCACTCCCGGAGCGGCTCGTCTTACCGTAGACGGAGACGTCGATATAGAAGCGCCTTCCGGTATAGTTGTTGATAGGGGTGAGGCGGCTGTCGGCGGAGGGAAAATTGACTCCAAAGGCGAAGCAGCGGTTTCTGTCAATGCTAAGAGTAAATTTTACATGAACGCAGGTGTGGACACTGAAGGGAATGTTACGGTAGCCCATCCCGAAAGAAATGTACAAGTTCTGGGGGACATACGATCAAAACAGAATTCGAGTGTTTTTATTGGGCTTGGAAATTCTCAATCTGTATTGAAAGGGTTATTTACAACAGATTTGCACACATGGCCGTATAACGAGTGGGTGCTGACAGGAAGCAAAGGATTTCTTGCATTAAAAAACGGCGCGACATGGGAACATGAAAAATATGGAACCGGCAGAGATAAAAACGGGAGAATAGATGTCGGAGACAGTCATTTGACGCGTTTAAATGCCGATGGCGGGGTTATTATTCAGAAAGATAAGCGTAAGATACAAATAGATGATTTCCGCGGAAATGCGAAACTGATATATGATCACCAGAATGATGGAACGAAAATTGAAGATTATACAGCTGGGGATTTTATCATTGATAAGGCAGGGCGGAATTCTTTTCTGACCGTTGTTACGGGCAATAGCGGTTTGGATATGGGGAATAAGGAAAAAGTCTCTCAGGCTTTGAATGCTCTTGCGGGGAAGGTGTATTATTCCAGTTATGTCACAGATGAGCGTAATTTGAAGGGGAAGGCGGTCATAGCGGAAGGATTGACAGCTTCATCAGCGGAACTTGGATTTGGCAATATTACTTTTACTCAAGATAAGGGGCAGGGTACCGTAAAGAGTGAAGATGTAAAAGTTACCGCTCAGCCGGCAGCCGAACTGAGTCCGATTACAGGGGATGCAGGCAAAGATAAGTACTATGCGGAAAAGAAAATACGCCAGGCAGACGGAACCTATCTCTTCAAAGAAAATACCGACCTGCAGATGACCGACGGACAACCGATGGTCAGCAGTGAAAAGCCGGTAGTCATTAAAGCAGAAGGGAAGAGACTGGCATTTACCTCTGCCGGAGACCAGAACGGTACCGTTTCCACCGTGCAGCAGAATTCTAAAGACAACCTCAGCATAACGGCCAAAGAATTGGTGGTGAAAGCGGGAAATAAGAGCGGCCGTTCCGAAGGTATCCACCTTCAAAACGGAAACAAACAGAATGCTTATAAAACAGACATCACCGGAGACGTAACCATACAGTCAAAAGGCAAAGGCTGTGCATTAGGTGCCTATGCGGCAGGAAATTCCAGCCTGGATATCCATGGGAATATGACCATTAAAGGAGAAGGCGGAACATGGGGCGTAGAGAATACAGCCAATCCGGGAGGCGCCTATGCCCATTACAGCACAGCCGGAATCTATGCGGGATCCAATTATGCCATCCAAAAAGGAGGTCATATCACCATTGACGGCGATGTGGACTTGAAAGTAAAAGGAACAGGCATCCTGGCCAATGGAGGCGGCTCAACCGTCGTGGTCAAAGGAGGCGGCACCGTTTCCATCGAGAACAATGATGATGCAGCACACTATGCACTGGCGGCGGAAAGCGGAAAAATAGATTTCAATGTAGATGAAGATGAGATAGAAGCAGGGACAAAGAAAGTAACCATTGAAGGGAATGTAGGAGTCCTTAACGGAGCCGTAAATCCGTCCGAACCGCAGAAATACAGCCAGATATACCTCGGGCTGGGGACAGGAGATTCCCTGTGGAGAGGTCTGGCCGTTGACACCCACACCAGACAGAACAATGCGGACGGATTCGAAGGACAACTGAGCCTGTTTATGAAAAACGGTGCGACCTGGATCAATGAAGCCTATGGAATGACACCGGAAGGATTCAAAGGAAGCAAAGTATACTACCTCCAGGGAGGGAAGAGCAAAGAAGAAGCAGGAGTCATATTCCAGAAAGACGAAAATCCGATCCGTATCGAGACCTATGCAGGGAACATGAAACTGATCTACGCCCATGAGAATGCAGGCATGGCGGCGGAAGACTACAAGGCGGGAGACACCCATATCGGATCCGCGGCAGAAGGATCACGCATTACAGTAGTTACAGATAATAAAGGAATTGTTGATACAGATAAAGACCAAGTGTATAAGGCTTTAAATGCTTTGGCGGGAAAACTGTATTACGATGCTTATAAAAACGGAGAAAAGAAGCTGGCGGGACAGGCAGAGATAGCCGAAGGACTGACGGCGTCATCTAAAACATTACAAATGAGAGACCTGCTGTTCAAAAAAGAAAACGGACAGGGGTATGTAGAAGATAAACCCGTGCCGCCGGCAAATCTGGATGTAAGTGAACAGATTGTTGAAGATGGTCTGGGATCGGGGAATATGTATTGGATGAATAACGGGTATAAAGATGGTGAGGATGATGATCATCGTTATGTCCTGAAGTCCGATACCACGATCAAGGTTGATTTATCAAATCCCAAGACTCTGACATACGGGGGAAATCAAGGTGCCAATGTAGCAAATATCATATGGGGAGATCCGGATTATACAGCGGATGGCTTTATTGATATGAACGGACATAAGCTGACCTTGATTTCTGAGGCAAATCATTTAAGGCATTATGCGTCGGGAATTTTGTCACATGGCGGTGATCTGGAAATAAAGAACGCGGCAGGTATAGATATTGACATACATGGCGATAAAAATGCAAAGAGCGGTATTTATGTCTGGGGACAGGGCAGAAATGGAGCGAGCCTCACTATATCTAATGATAATCAAGCGGAACATGCTGTGAAGATACGTAATACGGCAGCGGAAAAAGACGCAGCTATACTTGTGGACGGCAGGAGCGTAAAGGATGGCGGAAGTGCAAAGCTTGTTATAAAAGGTTTGGTAGATGTTGAGAATGATGATGTCAGCGTAATTCAGGCAAATAAGGGCGATGTGTCAATCGGCGGCGGGAAAATAATAGCCAAAGGGGATAAGGCGTCCAGTTTGAAGATAAATAATGACGGTAAAATCCAGATCAACGGCAATTTGTCGGACAGAAATGTTCTTACGGCAGGAGCAGTCAAACATGATGTACAGATAGAAGGGAATGTACTTGCTCAGAAAGGAAGATTGGGACTGGTTCTGAATACGGACGGGTCCTACATAAAAGGGTTGATAGGAACAGATGCCGGAACAGCTGGTCAAACGTACATGATGCTTTCTGACGGAGCCTCCTGGTACCATGAAGGAAAAGGAGCCCGAACAGACAGCATTAAAGAAAGTAAAATCAAAAACCTTGAGGCTGATGGCGGCAACATTTACCAGAAAAATGAGAAACCGATAACCATTGAGAACTACAAGGGAAATATGAAACTGTTCTATAAGCATGAGAACGCGGGCACGAAGGCGGAAGATTACAAGTCGGGAGATGTACACATCGGATCTGCGGCAGAAGGGTCACGCATTACCGTGGTCACGGATAATAGCGGAATTACCATGACTGATGAAGCCCAGGTATATGAAGTACTGAATGCTCTGGCAGGAAAACTGTATTACGATGCCTACAAGACCGGAGAAGGAAAACTGACCGGACAGGCGACAATAGCCGAAGGACTGACCTCATCCTCCAAAACCTTGGAAATGAAAGACATGCTCTTCAAGAAAGAAAACGGACAGGGATATGTAGAGGGAAAACCCACGCCGCCGCCACTGGTTAATCCGGTACGCCATCAAATCGTGGAAGCGAACTATTTTGCTGAAGAAGCGCGGGATTTCTGGTCTAAAGCGGGAGTTTATGATGGGAAAGGCCACTATAAATTTGATCATGACTTGTCACTGGTAACCCATGCGGAAGATGATCCTGTAACAACAGTAAACGATAATAAGTTCGGAAATATCTACTGGAACGGTGATGTGGTCGGGGATATCGACATGACCGGACACAGGCTGGAACTGAAATCCATTACGGAGCGCCTGCCGAAGAAAAACCCCAATGCAATTACCGTCTACAGCGGTACATTAACAATCAAGAATGTCAACGGAATGTACATCGAATCCGATCCGAAGAGAAGCCTTTACGGACGAGGAATCCTGGTAGCAGGGGTACGCGGTGACGAAAGATGGAAAAGCGGAAGCGGCCATGCAAAGTTAATCATAGAAAATGATGATGATCCGGCACATGCAGTAAAAATCCGTGTAAAAGACACGGGAGAAGATTTCGGCGCTATTGAAGCGCAGAAACATAATGGAAGCGCGCTCGTAGACATTAAAGGACTTGTGGATATTGACTCCAAGATGTGGAGAGCTGTTGAGTCTCACGGGGCAAAAGTATCTATCGGAGGAGGAACAATCAGAGGAACAGATGTCGCATCCTTGGCTGCTTATACAGGCGGCTCGATACTCGTCAATGCAAAGCTGAATGATGAGAATAAGGTAGAAGCTACTTCTGCGACCCGTCCGGTAAAGATTACCGGGGATGTCAGTGCTGAAAGCGGCGGTCATGTCATGCTGGGACTGAACAATAAAGACTCCTTCTTGAAGGGTCTGGTAACCACGGATATATCGGGAATCAATCCGGATACGCAAAAATGGGGAAAGATACCCGGAAAAGTATCTATGGTGCTGGCAAATGGAGCAGTCTGGGAACACAAGCAGGTAGGAGTAGGATACTATCACAAGAAAGGCGCGGATTTCAACTACAAGAACCGTGGTAAGGGAGAATCTATTGACAGCCATGTAACAAGCCTGCGCGCGGACAAAGGCATACTGCTGCAGAATGATCCGCATAAACTGACCATCGATAAATACGAAGGAAACATGAAGCTGGTCTATGAACATGAGAACGCGGGTACGAAGGCGGAAGATTATAAGACAGGAGATGTACACATAAAAGAAGCTGCGAAAAATTCATCAGTTACCATGGTGACGGATAACAGCGGAATTACGATGACTGACGATAAGCAGGTGTACAATGTATTGAATACCCTGGCAGGCAAACTGTACTATGAAGCCTACAAAAACGGAGAAAAGAACCTGAAAGGGCAGGCGACGATTGCGGAAGGGTTGACAGCATCCTCTGCGACGTTGAAGATGGCGGACATGGATTTCCATGAAGCAAGTGGACAAGGATATGCAAAAGAAATAAACCCAAGTCCGAATCCCAATCCCAATCCCAATCCCAATCCCAATCCTAATCCTAATCCTAATCCCAAGCCGAAGCCTCCTATTATTTATGGAAGCAAAGAAACTCAGATGATGAAAGGCGCCAAAACAGCCATGGCATCCACCATCCTTCTGTGGAGGACGAACAATAACGACCTGCAAAGAAGAATGGGAGACATAAGACTGGCCAAAGAAGAAAACGGCATCTGGGCCAGATACCTGGGCGGAAAGAACAAACTGGACAAACAGAACACCTACCTCAAACAAACCTATGACATAGCCCAGGTAGGCTACGACAAGAAAAAAGGAAACTGGACAATCGGGGCGGCCTTGGACTACGGAACAGGAAAAGACATCTACGCGAACGGGACAGGAAAAGAAAAACTGGCAAGCCTTGCCCTGTACGGAACCATGCAGAAAGAAGACGGACAGTACATAGACGTCATCCTGAGAGGAAGCAAAGTAAAGAATGACTACACCGTATACAACGAAATGAACCACCGCCTGGAAGGGAAGTACAGGACAAACGGCCTGTCGCTGAGCATGGAATACGGGAAGCGGATGAAGAAAGAAAACGGCTTCTACATAGACCCGAGCATTGAACTCACCGCAGGGCACTTAGGAGGAAAAGACTATGACGCCGTAAGCGACTATACAGGGGGGAAGAAAATGCACATCCACCAGGACGGAATAAACAGCGTGATAGGGAGAATCGGACTGGGGATAGGAAAAGAGACAGAAAGAAGCAACCTGTTTGCGAAGATAGCGCTGGCCCATGAATTCGGAGGGAAAGTGAAGAGCATCTTCAGTGCGGAAAACGAACCGACGAGCGGGACAGAAGTAGACCTGAAAGACAGCTGGGTAGACGTAGAAGTAGGAGGAAGCTGGCTGGTGAACAGGAACACCTATCTGTACGGAACCTACACAAGAAACTTCGGGGCTGACGTTTCGAGCAAGTGGAGAATAGACGCAGGCATCCGCTTCAGCTTCTAAGGATGATGAACGCTTTCGAAAGGGGAATGGAACAAAACTTTGCTATGAGAACTGAATAAGAAGAAACGAAAGGACCGCCTTTCCGGGTATGGGAAGGCAGTCCTTTTCAGTTTATCTTTTTCTCCATCACGGTAATAGATCCTTCGCTTGCGTTCAGGATGACGTCTTTCGTTTCTCGTCATTATAACGCTTAACGTTTTCTGTCATTATGACGACTTCCGTACCCCGTCATTAGAACGGAGGCAAGAATGCTGTGTGAGAAAGCAGGTAAACGGCAACATGACATTAAGTGAAGAATCTATTATTCTGATGACGCCTTACCGGCTTCCTCATCACGGCAATAGATCCTTCACCGACGCTGCGGATGACGTCTTACCATCCGTCGTCATTCTGAGCAGGGGTAAGGATATCTTGTGAGAAAGATGGGAAGCAGCAATATGACACTGAGCGAAGAATCTATTTACTTTTATGACGTCTTACCGGCTTCAGTGTGATGGTAATGGATTCTTTGCTGGCGTTCCGGATGACGTTTTGACATGAGTGATACTTTAC
>OGRL01001735.1_pt1 | contig 15799 bp, 12 predicted proteins | sample 1553481 | NCBI WGS metagenome assembly OGRL01 (sample SAMEA2580036, study PRJEB22360) | human gut metagenome
TGATACCCGACCCGGCTGCCGGGTGTTCCCTGGCCGATTCTTGCAGCGCTGCGGATTTCCGCAGGTTCCGCGAACGGTATCCCGACCATAAGGTGGTGGCCTATGTCAATACCTCGGTTGAGGTGAAGGCACTGACAGATATCTGTTGTACCTCGTCCAACGCCGTGAAAATCATCCGGGCGCTGGAGGGACAGAAGATACTGTTCGCCCCGGACCGCAATCTTGGGGATTACCTGAAGCGGGTGACCGGCCGCGACGACATCGTGTTGTGGGACGGAGCGTGTCATGTGCATGAGAAATTCTCGCTCGAAAAGATTCTCGAACTGAAAAGGGAACATCCGGACGCCAAGGTGCTTGCCCATCCCGAATGCAAGAAACCGGTGCTGCTGGCTGCCGATTTCGTGGGGAGTACGGCGGCTATCATTGATTACGTAGGTTCCGATGGCGGGAAGAAGTATATCATCGTAACCGAATCGGGTATCTTGTTCGAACTGCAGGAGAAGTATCCGGAAATCGATTTTATTCCGGCTCCTCCGACGGATTCCACCTGCGGATGCAACGACTGCGAATATATGAAACTCGTGACGCTCCCGAAGATATACGATGCGCTTATGAACGAATCTCCCGAAGTCGTGATTGACGAGGAGGTGAGGCGCCGGGCCGAGGGCTCTATCCGCAACATGCTCGACATGTCGAAATAGGGCCGTCTTTTTCGTGCCGCACTGCCGGAGCGGAGGGACGTGCCGTTTTCTTCCGGGAGAAAAAGACGTTTGTGCCATGACACTGGAAACGGTAAGAAACAGGATAAGGTTTTACAGGGATTTTCCGAAGGAGGGCATCCTGTTCATTGATTTGCTGCCGCTGCTGGGCGATTCGGATATATTCGCCTGGGTAGTCCGGGAGATAGCCGCGCGTATCTCCTCTCCGAATGTGGCGGTTCCCGAGGCCCGTGGTTTTCTCTTCGCCTCGCCGCTGCTTACCGTACCCGGCGGGGTAAAAAGTCTTCTGATATTTCGCAAAAGCGGGAAATTGCCGGCCCGGGCCGATGATTTGGTGAAGATACCGATAGAGAAGGAGTATGGCGACGACAGTCTCTATTTCCGTAAATCCGATTTGAAAGCGGCACGGACGGAGGACGGTTCGGTGGAGGTGACCGTTTTTGACGATGTATTGGCTACCGGTGGGACGGCCGAGGGGATGGCTTTGGAGCTGAACAGGCTGACTGTCGAAACGGCTGCCGGCCTGTTGCCGGTACGGGTACGGGAATTTGTCTTTCTTGCAGAGATAGCGGATATCGGAGCCCGTTCCCGGCTTGAACGGATTGCTCCTGTCGAATCGTTGCTGCGTTTCTGATTGGGCGGTGCGTCCTCCCTTCCGGAACTTCCGGAGATGGGGAATGTACGGATGTTCCGGTCTTTTAGCCGGTATGTCCGGGCGGGAACCGTGCAGAAAGCCCGGGTGCTGGAGCAGGCGTAATGTTACCGGCAGCTTGAATGGAAATAAATACCCGAAAAAACTGAAGTTTTTTCGGGTATTTCGTATTGCCGTCGTCCGGTTTTCGTTATTCCTGCATCTTTGCCGGATGGAAGAACTCTGTTACGGCCTGTTCGAATCTCGCTACGGTCTTTTCAATGGTATCGTAGGATTTGCCTCCCGAGGCGTTCTTGTGTCCCCCTCCGTTGAAATATTTGGAAGCGAACAGGCTGACGTCCACATCTCCCCGCGAACGGAAGGAAATACGGATGAACTTGTGGGTTTCTATGAACATCGCGGACATCTGTACGGATGCAATCGAGAGTGGATAATTGACGAATCCCTCGCTGTCGCCTACTTGAAAGTCGAAACGCCTCATTTCATTCTCTTTCAATGCTATGTACGCTGCCCGTCCGTTCTCTATCATGCGCATCTTGTCGAGCAGCACATAGCCGAGCAGCCGCACTCTTCCTTCGCTGTAGGAGTTATAGACCTTCGAATTGATGTCGGGGATGTTGATTCCTTTCTCGATGAGTCCCGCAACGGCCCGGAACAGTCCCGGGGTGAGGAAACTGAAGGAGAAATTGCCGGTGTCGGTCATTATCCCGACGTAGAGCGACTCGGCCGCCTCCCGGTCGAATACGTCGAGTCCCGTCAGCCTTTCCGTTATCTGGTAGACCAGGTAGGAGGTGGAACAAGAGGTGGGGTCGGAGAATACCAATGTATATTCGTCCGCCGGCGGGTCGAGGTGATGGTCTATCAGTATCCTGACTGCTTTCCGGTTATCGATGATGTGACGGCTGAGATTTTCGAGCCGGTCTATCCGGTTGAAGTCGAGAAAGAAGATGATGTCGGCATTGTCCACCGCACCGATGGCCCGTTCGTTCTCCTCTTTGGCGATGATGACGTCCCGGATACCCGGCATCCAGGAGAGGAATCCGGGATATTTGTTTGGAACGAGGCACTGTACGTCATGGCCGAGCGAACGGAGCACTTTGGCCCACGCGAGCGAAGAACCGATAGCGTCTCCGTCCGGATTGGTATGCGCCAGAATGGCGATGTGTTTCGGAGTGTCGGTTATGTATCCTTTCAGTATTTCGATTTTTTGTTCCAAATCTTTCATACACAAACAATTCTCTGCCTTCCTCTCACGTTTTTTCCTTGTCGCCGATAGACGAAGTTACGAATTTTACCCGAAATAAAAAATTCAGCGGTTTCCTCCCTGTCCGCCATCCTGTACGGCCGGAAAGCGGAACGATGCCTGCGGGGTTCTCCGAATGTGCGTCTGATACGAATGTATCGACGGATATTTTCGTATTTTTGCCGATGGGTCCCGCCGGATGGAGGCGGCCTGTCAAAAATATGGAAGTCATGCTCTATCCGTTAAAGTTCAAACCTATCCTGAAGTCCCAGATATGGGGGGGCGACAGGCTTGTGAAGGCAGGAAAGAGACTGCCCGCAAAATTGTCCGCTGCTGCCGGAAGTATCGGCGAAAGTTGGGAGATATCCGGTGTGGAAGGAGATGTTTCGGTAGTGTCCAACGGTTTTCTCAAGTCGAACAATCTGGAGGAGATAACCGAAGTCTATATGGGCGACCTGGTCGGAGAGAAGGTGTACGATACCTACGGACTGGAGTTTCCGGTATTGGTGAAGTTCATCGACGCGCACGATGTGCTGTCGGTGCAGGTGCATCCGGATGACGGACTTGCACGGGAGAGACACGGCAGTCGCGGCAAGACCGAGATGTGGTATGTGGCGGACTGCGAACCGGGAGCTTACCTGTATGTGGGTTTCAATCGTCCGGTAACGCGCGACGAGTATTTGCGGGCGGTTTCTGAGGGTACTCTGACCGACCTGCTGATGCGTTACGAGGTTCGGAAGGGAGATGCGTATTATATTCCGGCAGGTACGGTCCATGCAATAGGACCCGGACTGCTCATCGCCGAAATACAGGAGACTTCGGATATTACCTACCGTATATCGGATTGGGGCAGGCTCGGCAGGGACGGGAAGCCGCGGCAGCTCCATACGGCGGAGGCTACCGATGCGATAGATTTCAATTACGGAAAGGAGTATTTCAGGCTGGCCGTCGCAGCGCCCGGTAGTGTGAAAGAGATAGTTTCCACTCCTTTTTTCACGACCAACGTGATAGAGGTGGACGGAGAGGTGAGGCGCGACTACGCCTCGCTGGACAGTTTCGTGGCGTATATATGTACCGACGGGGCGCTTCGGGCGGATACCGATGGGGGCAGCGAAAAGCTTGCGGCTCTCGAGAGCCTTTTGCTTCCGGCCGAAATAGACGAAGCGGTCCTGTCCGGAAAGGGGACGCTTCTCGAAGTGTATATGGTATGATATGAACGCAGTCGGCGGTACGTGCGTACCGCCGGTGGAATATTGTCGTTGGTATCGTTATGACTACGGAAGAGAGATACAGGGGCATCATCGGATGGTTTTCCGAAAATATGCCCGTCGCGGAGACCGAGCTGCATTACGGTTCCGCATATGAACTTCTGGTTGCTACCATCCTGTCGGCACAGTGTACCGACAAGCGGGTGAACATGACTACTCCGGCCCTGTTCGAACGTTTTCCTACTCCGCAGGCGATGGCCGAAGCCTCTGCGGAGGAGATATTTCCGTATATCAAGAGCATATCCTACCCGAACAACAAGGCGAAGAACCTTGCGGCGATGGCTCGGAAACTCGTGGACGATTTCGGAGGAGTGGTTCCGGACAGTGTGGAGGAGCTCCAGAAACTTCCCGGCGTGGGACGGAAGACAGCCAACGTGGTCGGTTCGGTGGTGTTTCACCGGGAGGTGATGGCAGTGGATACGCATGTTTTCCGCGTATCGCGCAGACTCGGACTGACCCGGAATGCCAAGACGCCCTTGCAGGCCGAACAGCAGCTTACGGCGCATATCCCTTCGTCGCTGTTGCCGAAGGCACACCATTGGCTGATACTCCACGGCCGTTATGTCTGTACGGCCCGCCGTCCGCAGTGCGATACCTGCGGCGTGCGCAAATGGTGTCGGAATCCGGTCGTTCCGGCGGAGAAAGCGGTTCCTGTTCCGACGGAGAAGGGGTGAACCCTCCCCTTGTCTATTCATGGAGTTTGGGCTATCTTTGTGGGAACGTATCGACAAACCATACAATTTAAACGGAACAAACCGATGAATTTCGCAGAAGAACTGAAATGGCGCGGCATGGTGCACGACATGATTCCGGGCACCGAAGAGTATCTCAAACAGGGAATGGCCACGGCCTATCTCGGCTTCGACCCTACGGCTGATTCGCTGCATATAGGCCATCTGGTGGGCGTGATGATACTGCGGCATTTCCAGCGCTGCGGCCACCGGCCCATCGTCCTCATAGGGGGAGCAACGGGCATGATAGGTGACCCTTCGGGCAAATCGCTCGAACGCAATTTGCTCGACGAGGAGACGCTCCGTCACAACCAGGAGGCCATCAGACGGCAGCTCTCCAGGCTGATAGATTTCGATTCGTCCGCCCCGAATGCCGCCGTTCTGGTCAATAATTACGACTGGATGAAGGGGATGGGGTTCCTCGAATTTATCCGTGATATAGGCAAGCACATTACCGTCAACTACATGATGGCGAAGGATTCCGTGAAAAAGCGCTTCAACGGCGAGGGCGACGGCATGTCCTTTACGGAGTTCACCTACCAGCTCGTGCAGGGTTACGACTTCATGCAGCTTTACCGTAATTACGACTGTCGGCTGCAGTTGGGCGGTTCCGACCAATGGGGCAATATCACCACCGGTGTGGAGCTCATCCGCCGCATCGAGGACGGACAGGTGTACGGCATGACCTGTCCTCTTATCAAAAAGGCGGACGGTACGAAGTTCGGAAAGACCGAGAGCGGCAACGTATGGCTCGATGCCCGCTATACCTCTCCTTACAAGTTCTATCAGTTCTGGCTGAACGTGAGCGACGAAGATGCCAAAAGTTATATCAGGATATTTACGTTTCTTGACCGGGAGACCATCGAAACCCTTGTTGCCGAACACGAGGCGGCACCGCATGAACGCAGGCTGCAGAAAACGCTCGCACGGGAGCTGACTTGCATGATTCACTCCCGGGAGGAGTACGACAAGGCCGTGGAGGCTTCTGCCATCCTGTTCGGGGGAGCTACTGCGGAGGCTTTGCACCGTCTCGATGAGCAAACGCTTCTGCAGGTTTTCGACGGCGTTCCGCAGTACAGGGTGAGCCGGTCGGCATTGGAGACGGGTATTTCGTTTCCGGAACTTTGCGTGGAGCGATGCTCCGTTTTTCCATCCAAAAGCGAACTTCGCAAGCTGATACAGGGGGGCGGAGTATCCATGAACAAGGAGAAAGTGGAGTCGCCGGAACGTATCGTCGATACCGGCGACCTCATAGCAGGTCGGTATCTCGTACTCCAGAAGGGGAAGAAAAACTATTTCCTGATAATCGCCGAATAGGTCGGCTGAATGTGATTTAAGAGAATCCGGGACGGAATGTGTTCTTTGTCCCGGATTTTTCGTACCTTTCAAACAAAGTATGCAGTAACGAACGGATACAGTTATGGGAAGAAGGTTCATTTTTACGGCGCTGCTGCTGTCGCTCTGCACAGCCGTTTCGGCGCAGGAACAGGTATCGGAGACCCGTTCCAATCTTGAGAGACACGTGCGTACGCTCGCTTCCGACCGGATGCTCGGCCGCCGGGCGGGTACCGACCAGGGGATGCTTGCGTCGTCCTATATCGTTTTTCAGTTTGAAGAGATGGGACTTCGTCCAGGTGCCGACGACGGCGAAGGGAAATCGTTCATGCAGCGTTTCGAGCGCTATTCGGGCAGGTATGCCAATGTGGTGGGATTCATTCCCGGCAGCGACCCCGAACTGCGCGATGAATATATCGTTCTGGGGGCGCATTACGACCATTTGGGATACCGTTTACGCGGCAGGGATACCGTGATATACCACGGTGCCGACGACAATGCTTCCGGTACGGCCGTATTGATAGAGGCGGCGCGTAAACTGATGGAGCGCGAGGGCGAGCTGAAACGTACGGTCATCATCGCTGCTTTCGATGCGGAAGAGATAGGGCTTTACGGTTCCGAAGCGATGGCCGCCAATATGGACATCGACAAGGTGAAGTTCATGGCCAGCATCGATATGGTGGGTTGGCTCCGGGAGGCGGGCTGTCTCGAAATCGAACATGCCGGTTCGCTGGCCGGCTGGCAGGAGCTATTCGCATCCATTCCCTGCCCTGCCGGACTCCAGGTCAAACCGCTGAGCGACGGGGGGAGCCTGTTTACGGGTTCCGACCACGATTCGTTTACGGCTGAGAGCGTACCAGCGGTGTTGCTCACGACCGGTACGAAATCGCCCTACCATAAACCGGAAGATACGGCCGACAAGATAGATTACGAAGGATTGGAACTGATAACGGAGTATGTGGCGGCCATGGCGACGGAGCTGTCCGAATGCGACCGCATCGTACCGTCGGACAAATTGCTTAGGAAGCGGGAAGGTCCGCGGACGGTGGAGTTCGCCGTCAGCGGTTCGGTAGGTTCTTCGTACATGTATTACGGTAACGGGGCCGCCGTGAACGGTGCTCCGCGTTTTTCGTGGAATGCGGGAGCTTTCCTGCAGTTCAATATCAACGACGTCTTCGCCATCCGTCCGGAGGTGATTTACAACCACCGTACTTTCCGTTATCCGCAGCAGAACCCGTCGGGAGAGCTGATAGTGACCGATTCGTTCCGCAAGATGGTTTCGCCGACGCTGACCGTACCCGTCAATCTGTTGCTGAAGACGGCCGTGGACAGCGACTATTATATGTACGTGGGTGTGGGCGGTTATTACTCCTATGTGTTCGATACCCGGCTGGATGGCGAACCGATACCCTACAACCGGCACGAGGGAGGTATCTCGATGACCGTGGGATGGAATATCCGTCATGTGGGGGCGGCCTTCACGGGATATTATCCCCTTTCGCGGATGTCGTCCGAAATATTCGGTAAACGCGGTTTTTCGGCCTTTTTTACGATGTATTACAAGTTCTGACGGTCGGAAGGCGGAACGTGATTAACGGTAGTTGTAGATTTATGGGGCATGATGCTGTCGAAATAGATTTCGTGATGCCGTGGGTGGACGGCAGCGACCCGGCCTGGCGGGAGGAGTTTCTGAAATACCGGGCCCTTCAGGCTCCGCAGGGAGAGCCTGCATGTGATACGGGCACGGCAGCGGGTGCGGTCGATGCTTCCGAGGAGCGTTACCGCGACTGGGATACCCTGCGTTACTGGTTTCGCGGCGTGGAACGGTTCGCGCCCTGGGTGAACCGGATACATTTCATCACTTGGGGGCATCTGCCCGCGTGGCTCGATACCGCCCATCCGAAACTGCACGTCGTCCGTCATGCCGACTACATCCCCTCCCCTTATCTGCCTACCTTCAACTCCTGCCCCATCGAACTCAACATGCACCGCATCGAGGGATTGGCGGAGCACTTCGTCTATTTTAACGACGATACGTTTCTGTGTCGGCCTGTCGGTCCCGAACGCTTTTTTCTGAACGGACTGCCGAGGGACGCCGCCCGTCTGGCCGTCATTCCCGCCGAACGGGCCGGCCATAACGTCCTCGAATGCGTGGCGGTCATCAACCGCCGCTACGACAAGCGGGAGGTCGTGCGACGGAATGCGGGCAGGTGGTTCAACAGGTGTTATTCCGTGACCGACATGCTCAAGACACTAACGCTCATGCCGTGGAGTTTCTTCCCCGGATTCAGGGATTTCCATATGCCCCAACCTTTCCTGAAAGAGACCTTCGTGAGATTATGGAACGAGGAAGCCGGGGCACTCGATGTAACGTGCCGCAGCCGGTTCCGTACGGCCACCGACCTCTCGCAGTGGCTCGTGCGCTACGAACAGCTTGCTTCCGGCCGATTCCGGCCGGTCGGCATGGGAGATACGAAACTGGCGACGCTTTCGGAGGGAGGCATGCCGGAATTGCAGCGTGATATCCTTTCCGGGAGATATGCCATGATATGTATGAACGACAGCAACGACATCCGCGATACGGGAGGCGTCCGCCGGGCACTCACCGATATTTTCGATGCGCTGCTGCCGGAAAAATCCGCCTATGAACGTTGAATTCTCGGTCGTCGTACCGCTTTACAACAAGGAGCGCGAAGTAGGTGCGGCGCTCGACTCGGTGTTGGGACAGCGCCGGCTGCCCCGTGAAATATTCGTTGTGGACGACGTTTCGACCGACGGCGGTTCTGCGGTTGTAGGCGGTTATACATCGCCTTTGATACGTCTCGTGACCCAGAAGAATGCGGGGGTTTCGGCGGCCCGTAACCGGGGGGCGGTTCTGGCACGGAGCGAGTATATTGCCTTTCTCGATGCCGACGACCGCTGGCAGCCCGGTTATCTCGAAAAGATGGCATTCCTGATAGAACAGTATCCCGATTGCGGTGCCTATGCGGCTGCGTTCGACATCGTGAGCGGCGACCGGATATACTCCAACGTACATCCGGCACAGGAGGGAATCGTTCCCGACTTTTTCCGGGAGGCGATGCGTTCCTATATTTGCCAGCCCTCGGCAACGGTCGTTCCGCGTGGCGTTTTTCAGGAGCTCGGGGGGTTTCCGGAAGGGATGAAGATAGGGGAAGACCTCTATTTCTGGATACGGCTGGCAAGCCGTTACCGGATTTGTTTCACGCCGGAAAACCTCGTCCTTTACAGTCGGACGGCTTCGAACCGCTCGGCCGGAATCTATACACCCGAACGGACGGTCTATTCGTTTGAAGATTTGTACTGTCCGCAGGAGGAGAATTCTTTCCGAAACGAGTATATCGCCCGCTGTGCCATCGGAAAGGCATTGACATTGAGTGCTAAGGGAGATACTGCGTTCGGACTGCGTACCGAAAGGTTTTTCGCCTATACGCGGATGTATCGGCGCGGGTGGTGGAAACTCCGTCTTCTGAACCGGATACCGCCGCGTCTGCGCCCTGTCCTGCATGTGTTTTACAACCGCATGGCATGGGCGCTCGCCCGGAAGGGTTTCTGATGCCGCGAAAGGGCGGAAACACCGTTCATTCGGAGGTATCCTTCGCCGCGGCCGAGAACCGATTGGAGAACCGTTTTGAAGAAATACCGGAAAAAACTTTCTCCAGAGAGCGGCGGAGGGCACATCCCGTTATAAACGGCGGAGAATCTCTTCTGCTCGGAGAGCATGTTTTCGAGGTATTCTGATTACGGAGTTACCGGAGTGGAATCGGCGTTATTGCTGTCTCTCCGCTGTCTGTTCGCTCCGGGAAGGGAGATGAGCGAATAGCGAAAGATGCGAAAGGCCCGCAATCGCGCGGGCCCTCCCATATTCCGGTTGGGGATATCACCACTGAACAGGTTCCTGCAGTATGATGCCGTCGGCGGCATCTTCGGCGGTGAAAGTGCCGCTTTTGTACTGCACGCAGAGCATGACGAGCGGCCGGGTGCCGTTGTTGCGTACCGAGCGCTTTCCTGCCGGGGCAACCCGCACGACACTCCCTTCGGATACGGGGAAGACCTGCCCGTCCACCTGGAATTCGCCCGACCCGCTGAGGAAGAAGTAGAGTTCCTCGTGATTTCGGTGGATATGCAGGAAACCGCTTTCCGTTCCGGGCATGAACGATTGGAAAGAGAATTCGCTGCCGGTGGCCTGTACGGCTGTGCCGCCGAACACCTTTCCGGGAATTTTCACTCCGGAACCGAGTTCCATAACATAGTCGTTCAGTTCGTCTGATTTCCCTACGCTGACTGCGTTGAAGTTCGCTCCAGCCGCAATCTTTTCGATTTGTTTCATGACAGTCGTATTTTATGTTTGTGCATGTTGTTTCCGAGATGGCAAAATTAGTATGTTATAATTTATAAAACAATAAGTTACATAAACTACACTTGGTTACCTGCATGTGACCTTTGCAGGCGGTCAGCGATTTTCGGCCGATAAAAATTTGCAATTCCGTGTTGTGTGTCGGACTTCGGTTCCCTGTATCGGACCGGCCGGTGGTCATCACGCGCTTCCGTGCCGGCGTGAACGTACCGAAACAATCGGCAGAACCGGCGGGTTGAAATGACAAGAAAACATCAAAAATCTTAACTTTGCACGAAACAAGCAACCATTATGGCAACGAACGACAACGGGACGGCCGGCCGGGAACGTCCCCTCAATTTTCTGGAAGAGATAATAGAAGACCATATCAACAGTGTGGACGGGAGAATTCATACCCGTTTTCCGCCGGAACCCAACGGCTACCTGCATATAGGCCATGCCAAGAGCATCTGCCTTAATTTCGGTCTTGCGGAGCGGTACGGAGGATTGTGCAACCTCCGTTTCGACGATACCAATCCCGTCAAGGAGGATGTGGAGTATGTCGATTCCATCAAGGAGGATATCCGGTGGCTCGGTTTCCGGTGGGCCGAAGAGCATTATGCCTCGGACTATTTCGAGCAGCTCTACGCATGGGCCGTACAGTTGATTAAGCAGGGATTGGCTTATGTGGACGACCAGTCGCAGGAAGAGATACGTCAGACACGCGGTACGGTGACCGTGCCCGGTACCGAGAGTCCGTGGCGCAACCGCAGTGTGGAGGAGAATCTTGACCTTTTCGCCCGCATGCGGGCCGGCGAATTCGCCGACGGAGAGAAAGTGCTCCGTGCCAAGATTGACATGGCGCACCCGAACATGCTGCTGCGCGACCCCATTATGTACCGTATCCTGCATACCGAACACCACCGTACCGGCGATAAATGGTGCATCTATCCTATGTACGACTATGCGCATGGGCAGAGCGATTCCATAGAGAAGATAACCCACTCCATCTGTACGCTGGAGTTCGACGTGCACCGTCCGCTTTACGATTGGTTCATCGAGAAACTCGGAATCTTTCCCAGCCATCAGTACGAATTCGCCCGGCTCAACCTTACCTATACGGTAATGAGCAAGCGCAAGTTGTTGCAATTAGTTGAAAATAAAATAGTTAATGGATGGGATGACCCTCGTATGCCTACCATTTCCGCTATTCGGCGCAAAGGATATACCCCGGCTGCCGTGCGGGCTTTCGCCGAGCGGGTGGGTGTGGCGAAACGGGATAATGTCATCGACCTTTCACTGCTTGAGTTCTGTGTCCGGGAGGACCTGAACAAAACGGCCGAGCGACGAATGGCGGTACTCGACCCTTTGAAGGTTACCATTATTAACTATCCCGAAGGGAAGACCGAAATGTTCGAGGCTGTCAATAATCCGGAGGATGCTTCGGCGGGAACACGGCCGGTACCCTTCTCGCGCGAGATATATATCGAGCGTACCGATTTCATGGAGGAGCCGCCTAAGAAGTATTACCGTCTCGCACCCGGTACCGAAGTACGGCTGCGTTACTCCTATCTTATTAAATGCGAGGAGGTTGTTAAAGACAATGCAGGCAATGTTGTGGAGTTGAGGTGTACTTACGACCCCCAGTCGGGCAACGGTTCTTCTTCCGATGGACGCAGGGTGAAGGGGGTCATCCATTGGGTATCTGTTCCCCATGCCCGGGCAGCAGAAGTACGGCTCTACTCCAATCTCTTCACCAAGGAAGACCCTAATGATGTAGAGGAGGGTAAGACTTTTCTCGATTATCTCAATCCGGATTCTGTTGTGGTTCGGACGGGATACATCGAACCCTCATTGGCACAGGCTGCCGTGGGCGAGAAGTTCCAGTTTGAGCGTGTCGGCTATTTCTGTGTGGACCCTGATTCCCGTCCGGAGCGGATGGTATTCAACCGTACAGTCGGATTGAAAGATACATGGGCTAAAATAGCGGATAAATAGTTTTCTTATTTTTGGAAAGGGAGGGATGCTCTGCTTATAAGGAGCATCCTTCCCTTTTAATCTTTTCGGAAGTGTTCCACGTGGAACAATAGCATCCCTGAGGGAAGTTGAATTCAGGGGTTATTCGGTTCGGAATAACAAGGATTGCTCTGGACTGGAGATTTGAATCCGGGGTAGGCGGAACGTTCCACGGGGAACACCTGCCTGCCTTTTTATCTTCCGAAGAATATAAGCAGAACGTTGATGTCTGCAGGCGATACACCCGGAATACGCGACGCCTGCCCTATCGTTTGAGGCTTGATGCGGCTTAGCTTTTGACGGGCCTCGATGGTTAGCGATGTCAAAGCATTGTAGTCGAAATCCGGCCGAAGCCGAATATTCTCCAAGCGTCGCATTTTTTCCGCGATGAATCGCTCACGTTCTATATATCCCCTGTATTTTATCTGTATTTCCACCTCCTCTACTATCTCTTCGTCGATATCGTTTTCATGAATGAAGTTATTCAGGTCGGAGAGTACGGTCGTCAATCCTTCGATACTGACACCGTTTCGCAGCAGGATGTCGTAAAGTTTACGCCCTTGTTCGAGCGGATTCGTGCCTATGGATTGCAGGTAACCGTTGATTTCCTCTTTTCCGACACTTCTTTGGCGGATAAAATTAATTAGGTGCTGTGTCAGACGATTTTTTCGTTCAAATGCTTCACGCCGTTCGGATGAAGCAAGTCCGAGTTCAATCGCTTTCGGAGTGAGCCTTAAATCGGCATTGTCTTGCCTAAGCAAGATGCGATATTCTGCCCTGCTGGTGAACATGCGGTAAGGTTCGTCTACGCCTTTGGTAACAAGGTCGTCTATCAGTACGCCGATGTAGGCCTCGTCTCTGGCAAGTACGAAAGGTGCTTTGTCCTGTAATTTCAGAGACGCATTGATGCCGGCCATCAGTCCCTGTGCCGCCGCTTCCTCATAGCCCGTGGTACCGTTTATCTGTCCTGCGAAATAGAGATTGTCCACCCTTTTCGTTTCGAGTGTATGTTTCAGTTGCGTAGGCGGAAAGTAGTCGTATTCTATCGCATATCCCGGTCGATAGATATGAACCTTTTCGAATCCCCGTACTTTGGAGAGCGCTTTGATTTGAACATCCAGCGGCAGCGACGAAGAGAAGCCGTTCAGGTAGTATTCGTTCGTTTCCCTGCCCTCGGGTTCGAGAAAAAGCTGGTGCGAATCCTTGTCGGCGAAGGTACGCAGTTTGTCTTCGATACTGGGACAATAACGCGGCCCTATCCCCTGAATTGTACCGTTGAAGAGCGGCGAATCCGCGAACCCTTCCCGCAGAATATCGTGAACTTCGGCGGTCGTATGTACGAGATAGCAGGGAATCTGGTTGATGACGCTTTTACTGGAGGGCAGGAAAGAGAATTTTGCGGGTTTTTCATCGCCGTATTGGGGTTCCAGTGCGGTAAAATCCACGCTGCGCCCATCTATTCGGGCCGGAGTGCCGGTCTTCATCCGGCCCGCCTCGAAACCGAGGCTGCACAAATATTCGGTAAGTCCGTACGATACGCCGTCGCCTGCCCTGCCTCCCGGAGCGCTGGCCCGTCCGGTATGCATCAGTCCGTTCAGGAAAGTACCGTTGGTGAGGATGACTGCGCGGGCTTTGAAAAGGACGCCCATAATGGTATGCACTCCTGTAATAATGTATTGATTTTCTGATAATTCACTGTATGAATCCGTCCGTTTCTCCACCGTGAGCCTGTCTACGGTATCCTGCCAGATGCGGAGGTTTTCGGTATTCTCCAGTACCTGACGCCAGGACTCCGAGAAACGGGCTTTGTCGCATTGGGCACGGGGACTCCACATGGCACTTCCTTTCGAGCGGTTCAACATCCTGAATTGGATGGCAGTCCGGTCGGTGATAATGCCCATGTGTCCGCCGATAGCATCTATCTCTCTTACTATCTGTCCTTTAGCTACTCCGCCTACGGCGGGATTGCACGACATGTTGGCGAATTTGCCCATGTCCATGGTGATGAGCAGGGTTTGTGCTCCGAGTTTTGCAGCGGCTGCAGCGGCTTCGCATCCAGCGTGCCCGCCGCCTACCACGATGATGTCGTATTCGTAAGTCATCTTCTTTCTTGCCCTTGCCGAGGGCGGTCTGTCCGTTGAAATTGTGCGTCGTTTGCGTTCAGGTGGCCGTGCGGTGTGCGCTGGTTCCTTCTCTCCCCTGCCCGTTTGTTGTGAGTCTTGCTGCGGAAAAGATGCAGGGTTGCCGGAGGCACACTCTCCTGGACCCGTAAAAGGGCTTTTCCCGTTGGAAAGACGGGTCGGCGGGTACTCGTTCGGCGATGGATGGAGTGCGCCTGAAAGGGCGGAAAAAGGCCCTTGCCGTGCCTGTGGTACTTCTTGCCTTTCGGAGGCCTTTCCCTTACCGGGCCGGCAGTACGAACGGAGGATAATCTCCGTTCGCCTGACGGTATGCGGCCAGGCTGCGGTCCTCCAATGCACGCATGGCCCGCTCCTCCTCCGGGGTTTTGTCGCCATGGCCGCAGAGGTGCAGTACGCCGTGTATGATGACCCGCATCATCTCCTCCTGCGGCTGCGTCCCGATGGTTTCCGCATTGGAACGTACCGTGTAAGGGTCGATAAAGATGTCTCCGCTGATATTTCGCGTACCGTTCAGGTCGCTGTAATCGAACGTGATGACATCCGTATGGTAGTCGTGGCCGAGATACTGCCTGTTGATTCCGATGTGATACTCCGGTGAACAGAAGATATAGGCGATGTCGCCGGGGCTGTACCCTTCGGCGGTTATCACCTCTTTTATCCAAGCCGTTATCCTGCGCCTGCCCTGCGGCAGGAATGTGCACTCTTCCGTGTGGAAACTGACAGCCATTGTTTTGGTAAGTTTGTTAAAGTCCGTTGCGGAATACCGCCATTATCTTCTCAGCCGTATTGTCTGCCGTGGTGCGTGTCCAGGCCTGTTTCCGCTCCGGCCCTGCCCTTTGGGAGACGCCGCATCCGGAACCGCCGTTATCTCGACAGCCACTTTTCCGGATTGAGGAACGTCGTACCCTTCCACAATTCGAAATGCAGGTACCAGTCGTCGTTGTTCGCGGTCGAGGGGAGGTTGCCTATCACCTGGTTCCGTCCGACCGCGTCGTTGGCCTTCACGCTGACCGATTCAAGGTTGGAATAGACCGTATAATAATTTCCGTGATTGACCATCACGCAGTTGTTCAATCCTTTGATGAAGACCACCCTGCTCACGGTTCCTTCGAAAATACACCGCACGGGGGCTCCCTTCTCCCCTGCGATATTGACTCCTTTGTTGTCTATCGTCAAGCCGCGCTGCGTGGGGTGCGGATGCTTGCCGAAACGGTCGATGATTACGCCATCGCTTACCGGATAGGGGAATTTGCCCTCGTTCTGTTCGAAGTTGTTGCTGAGTTCCACCCTCACCCGCTCCTCTGCGGCGGTACGTTTGGTTCCCGCATTGCGGCGGGCCT
>OGRL01001755.1_pt1 | contig 15661 bp, 12 predicted proteins | sample 1553481 | NCBI WGS metagenome assembly OGRL01 (sample SAMEA2580036, study PRJEB22360) | human gut metagenome
TGGCTCGAGACGCGAGCGCCATCGGGCGGGAGCACCGTCTTGAGGGTCTTCGGCCGCTTCGAGGAGCCCCTCCTCCAAAGCTGACGCCAAAAGCTCTGCCGGTTCTGCCTTAAGCCAACTGCCCGCACCTTGCAAAAAACCTTCAAAGCGCTGCAAGAGCGTTTCCTCAGAAAATGCAACAGTTGGCACAAAAAGCAGCGCAGCGCCCACTACGACACGGCGATCGCGGGGCTCCGTCTTCACGACCGAAGCGAGCGGAATACCTCGGCGGATAGAGAGTTCCGTAAAGCGGCCGATGTCGGCGAGCGTGTAGCTCCTGTCGATAAGGCGGTACATATAAAGCGTCGTTCGCAGGTTTGATGAAAAGTGAAAGAGGAGTCTCTGCGCACAGCGGGACGGTGATCCGCAGCGGTGATGCACTCGGAAGTGTAGCCTTTCGCTCTTGACCTATACTTCCTGGCAGGTTTGCTGCGAGATAATCCGCTGCACCTTATCTCAAACGATTCCAACCGTTTTTTGGAGGTTTCTTCGTGCTGCGTTCCCAACCCGCTCTCTTTAAGTTCTGCATCTGCGCGCTACTCTCGACATGCGCCGCCGGCACAGCCTGCGCCGCTTCGGCCGCCGATGAACTTGCCGACTGCCTCTATGCCAACACTTCAGCTGAGGACAAGACCACCTTTTTGCAGTGGGCCTACGTAGCGCTCGGACGCACCGAAGCCGCTAAGTCCGTGCAGACCATTCCTGCTGCCAAAATTAAGACCGTAGAAAAGAAAGCTCAGACGACACTCACGCAGCTCGTCATGAAAAGCTGCCCCAAGCCGGCGATGAATCTGCTCCTCTCTGACCCCAAGAAGGGACTTGAAAAAACGCTGACTTCGCTCGCCGGAAAGCTCGTGCAGGCGGAAGTCGAAAAGCGTACGTCACCCCTGCTTTCAATGACGATTACGGATCTCCTGAAGCGCTGATCCAGGACTCCACAAAACTCGGACGCCAAAGTATCCGTAAAAGAAGAGCGCCTTGAAAGAAAATCCTTTTCAAGGCGCTCAGCTTTTGACAAATCCATCAGTGCTGCGGAGCATTTGTCTCTGCATGGGCCGCGTCCCATGCGGACTGCATTTCTAACCACGGCGCAGAGCCCGTGCCAAATACGGCGCCGGCCTGCTGCGCCATCGCGGCAGTCATCGGCGCGCGGCCTTCAAGCACGGCCAACAGTTCCGCTTCACTGAGACTGAACCATTTAGCGGCGAGCGCCGTCGGCGTATCTTCGAGGATCTGTGCGAGCACCGCTCCCGGGTGCTGCAGGGTGTTTTGTCCCTTCGTGCTGCCCGAGCCGCTGCGTCTCGAGCGGCCTTTGCCTTTATTTTGCTGCGTCATGATGCGTTCTCCCATCATCCCATCAGCGCATTACTGCGCAGCGCGCAGCAGTGCTTCCACATCCGCTTTTTCGAGCGGCTTAAAGTGTCCTACCGCACCTTTGCGGCAGCAGTGGCGAGCCAGCGCTTCGATCGGACAGTCAACCGCGCCGAGCTCCTGAAGCGTTAACGGCAGCTTCATTGTCTTGAGCCACCCTTTGAAGGCCTCAATGCCCAGCGCGGCGGCCGCGGCATCATCCGCATCCTGTCCTACGCCCATGACTCGGCGGGCAAAATCCGCGAAGCGCTTCGGATTGACATGGCAAACCTGCTGCATCCAGGCCGGCATAACGACGGCAAGCCCGCAGCCGTGAATAATGGATTCGTTCCACCCCGAGATTTCGTGCTCAATCGCGTGGCACGCCCAGTCTTCTTCACGGCCAAGACCGAAGATGCCGTTGTGGGCAAATGAGCCGGCCAGACCAATCTGGCACCAGGCGTCATAGTTCGAAGGATCGGCAAGCACTTTAGGACCAAACGCAATGATGGTTCGAAGCGCCGCTTCAGCCTGTCCATCTACAAAATCAGTGGCGGCGGTATTGGAAAAATAACGTTCGCAGATGTGCGACAGCATGTCGCAGACGCCGGCACTGATGTGAATGGCCGGGAGCGTTGAGAAACGCTCCGGATTGATGAAGGCGGCTTTGGGGCGAATGTGTTCCGAACCGATGCCGGTCTTCGTGCCGTGATGCGTGATCACGGCTCGAATGGACTGCTCAGAACCCGCCGCAGGGATAGTCAATACCGCGAACACCGGCAATGCCCGTTCAACCTGCGCGCGGCCGGCAAAGAAATCCCAGGCATCCCCTTCATATTCCAGACCAGCCGCCACAGCCTTAGCGGTATCGATCACCGAACCGCCGCCCACGGCGACGACCGCACGAATGCCCTGATCGCGTACCCAGTCAATCGTGTCGCGGACAAATCCCATCCGGGGATTCGGCTGCACACCGCCCATTTCAATCACGGCGAAGCCCGATTCCTGCAGACTGTCCTCCACTGCCCCCAGAATGCCGGTGCGGTGGGCCGATCCGCCGCCAAAAAGCACCAGCACCTTGCCCGGACGCCCCAAGATGGAGGTCATCACGCGGCCGACTTCATGTTCGGCGCTGCGGCCGAAAACGAGGCGGGTGGGATTGGCATAGGAGAAGTTGAGCATCTTGAACCTTAACGCGTGGGTCTTGGTGAACGGCTGATACGCCTGAAAAAAAATTCGGTGGAACCGCTCCGCCCTGGGAGACTGCGGAAAGGCCGGAATGCTAACGGGAAAACAGTTTGCCGGCAACCCGAAGCGCTCACCGTAATGCGCCCTTTTGCCTTGAATGCAGAGCAGTTGAAATATATCAATGGCGGTGCGCGAGCCGACGGCGCGCAGCATCGAAAAGGCAGACGGCCGCAGCCGCGCCGACATTTAAGGACTCCACCGACCGGCTAATCGGAATCCAATAGCGTTCGTCGGCAAGCTCGAGCGCCTTCACGGAAAGCCCCGGACCTTCAGCCCCCATCAGCCAGCAGATCGGTCCCGCGGCGGTATAGTCAGGCGCCTCAAAAAGGTTGACGCCGCCTCTGGCATCGGCCGCAAGGAGTCTTCCGCGATAGTCCGCCCGGAATTTTTCTATCGAGATGCCTTCGGCCAAATCCACCGCAAAGTGCGCTCCCATCCCTGCGCGCAGCACCCGCGGCGTCCACAAACCAGCGGTCCCCGGACCCGCGACAACAACCCGTACGCCCGCAGCAGCAGCCGTACGGATCAGCGTTCCGACATTGCCGGCATCCTGAACGCCGTCAAGGTAGAGGGCATCCGCGGCGGCCCATTTTTCCGGCGCCGGCGCGTCTGGAAGAGCAATTTCGCACATGACGCCCACGCCGTTTTCCACGGGTGAAATGGCGTCATAAAGACGATCGCTCAAAACATAAAGCCGAGTTCCCGAAGTCTGCGCCGCACGTTCAGCCAGCGCTTTGGCTTCTGCTGTCGTGCGCCCTTCGGGAAGCATTACGGCGTTGATTTTCACCTCAGGATGCTCGAGCACGGTCTGCAGGAGATGAATGCCTTCGAGAACCGTCGCGCTCTCGCGCCTGACGGCCTTGGCTTCCAAGGCCAGCCGTCTCCAGCGTTTGAGCCGGGGGTTGGCGTCGCTTTCGATATAGAGATGCTGAGAAGAAGTCATGATTCACGCTTGGCTGAGAGGATTCGCTGCTGCATCGGAAGAATGCTGCGTCTTTTTTTCGCTCAGCATGGACTTGATGGGTTCAAAAGTCGTTCGATGCTCGGGGCAGGGTCCCAAACGCTTCAAAGCTTCGAGGTGCTGAGCCGTGCCGTAGCCGGCATGTTTGGCAAAGCCGTAAGCCGGCCACTTCTGATCGAGTTCAGCCATCCGATGGTCTCGAGCCGTTTTCGCCAGTATGGATGCGGCCGAAATAGCCGGCACTTTGTCATCTCCCTTCACAATGGTGTCGGACATGCAGGGCAGATGGGGCGGCCGGCGATTGCCGTCGATCAGAATATATTCAGGCGTCACGCTCCCGCTGCGGCTCTTGAGTGCCGCCACCGCACGCTCCATGGCGAGATAGGTGGCATTGAGAATATTCACGCGGTCAATCTCTTCTACCGTGGCCCAGCCGATGCCCCAGGCCAGCGCGCGTTCGCGAATGATGGGCGCCAATGCTTCTCTCTTTTTGGCCGAAAGCTTCTTCGAGTCCGCCAATCCCTCAATGGGGTTCTCGGGATCAAGAATCACTGCAGCGGCGCAGACGGGGCCCGCTAACGGGCCGCGCCCCGCTTCATCCACGCCGGCCGTTAAAAGCGGCAGATGCACTTCACCTTCAGCGTCACAGAAAAAAAGATTATCTCTGAGAGCAGCTTCGGGAGAAGCAGAAGCTAAAGATGCTCTGCGGCGCGGCATAGGGCGTAAGTGATGAGAGTGTGAGTCAATAAAATCAGACCGGCGCATCTGGGATGGACGCGCCGGTATATCCCGCAGCTCACGCAGAGCGAGAGCTGCTCCAGGTCCGGCATTACCAGCGGCGAAGCGCTCTGGATTCAAGCACTTCAGCGACCAGCGAGGGCGTATCCGCCTTCAGGCTTTCATGAAGCGCCGTAAACCGTTCCACGAGTTCCTTACGCTTGGCGTCGTTGGTGAGTGCATCCTGCAGCGCCCAGGAGATCTGATCTGCGCGGCAGTAATACTGCAGGAATTCCGGCACGACGTTTTCACCCATCAAAATATTGGGCAGCGATACGCAGCGAATGAGCCCCGTTCTCTGCATGATTAGACCGGTGAGCGCCGGCATCAGATAGCCCACAACCATGGGTTTCTTGTAAAGCGCCGCCTCGAGCGCAGCCGTCCCGGAAGCGCAGAGCACCGCATCGGCGGCTTCGATCATGCGGTGGCTTTCGCCGACACGCACGATCATGCGCTGCGCCAAGCGGGCGTACTGCCCCGCAATGAAGATGATGCGCTCACGCGCCGCCTCGTCCGCTGCCGGGATAAGAACGTGCATGTCGCTGAAGCGATGCAGGAGCTTTTCGATGGCGCCGAAGAAAGCCGGCGCACAGCCTTTGACTTCGTCAATGCGCGAGCCCGGCATGACCGTCACGACAGGCAGCGAATCTTCCATCAGACCATAGTCACGGCGAGCGCCTTCCGTATCCGGCTTCATCGGAATTACGCCGGCCAAGGGATGGCCGACATACGTTGCGTCAATGCCGGCGCGCTTATAAATCTCCTGCTCGAAGGGAAAGACCAAGAGCATATGGTCAACCGCTCGGCGGATCTGGTGGATGCGCTCCGGACGCCAGGCCCAAATGGCCGGGCTCACAAAATGCACGGTCGGAATACCACGGCGGCGAAGTTTCTGCTCAATGCCGAGGTTAAAGTCCGGTGCATCAACGCCCACAAAAACACGGGGACTAGACTCGGAAATACTGCGCACGAGTTCACCTCGAAGCTGCACGAGCCGCGGCAAGTGCATGAGCACTTCCACATAGCCGCGCACAGAAAGCTCACGAATGTCGTGCCAGGCATGAAAATTCACAGCGCGCATGCGCGGACCGCCCACGCCGTACTGCGGCGTGCCGGGGAAGCGTTTTTCCACTTCCGGGAGCACGAGGCTTGCAATATAGTCGCCGCTTGCTTCACCAGCGAGCCAAGCAATGCCATTCTTGTCGATCGCAGGGGTCGGTCTCGTTCCCATAATGGGGTCTCCTAGGAAGTGTTCTTAACTTTGAAGTTCAACGGACACAGCCGCGTTGGGTAGTTGTGACGAAGTCAATGAAGAGCTGAAGCGCATCAGACGCCCCAGGGTAGTCACTCTTTAAAGCTTCAATAAGCGGCACAGCTTCTTTCACCGTAAGCTGTTCACGATAGAAATGTCCATAGGCCTTGCGCAGCGCACGGAGCTGTTCATCGGTAAATCCCGCGCGGCGCAGTCCCACAAGATTGAGTCCCGCGGCCTTGGCCGGGTTGAGATGAGCCATCACAAAGGGCGGCACATCTTGGAGCACGCCCGCAGCGCCGCCAACCATGGCATAAGCTCCAATGCGCACGAACTGATGCGCCGCGGACTGTCCGCCGAGAATGGCGTGGTCGCCGACAATGACATGACCGCCCAAAGCCACATTATTGGCCAAAATCACGTCGCTGCCGACCTGACAGTCGTGCGCCACATGGGCATTGGCCATAAAGAGATTGCGGCTGCCAACCGTCGTTAAGCCCTGATCCTGAATAGTGCCGATCGACATCGTGCAGTTTTCGCGAATCACGTTGTCGTCACCCACCACCAAACGCGTATCCTCGCCGCGGTACTTTTTGTCCTGCGGATGGCATCCAATACTCGCTCCCGCGTAGATCACATTGCGTGCGCCGATCGTAGTGGAGCCCTCCACCACAACATGGCTGCGCAGGACCGTACCCGCGCCGATGCACACCTTGGGACCGACCAGACAGAAAGGACCGACCACGACGTCTTCGGCAAGTTCTGCCTGAGAATCGACGATTGCGCTCGGATGAATCTGGGTCATGAAAAGAATCCTTTGTGGTTAGTAAGGATGAATCGTGCGTCGCTTGCCTGATTACTCAGGTTCACTGCCGACGACCGCACTTGAGCCGCTTAGAGTGCACGACACTGCGCACGACAACTGTATCTCGTGATTATACGGACAAGCCTCTAGGGGAAACTGAAGGGCCTGCAATCGGTCACAAGTGCAGAAAAATGAAAAACGGCGCAGTGCAGCTTCCACCTGGAAACTGCCCAGCGCCGCCGGGTCGAAATGCTCCGTCTGCACTCGCCTTTGGAGGCGAATTTACCGTCGGAGCCTTTCCTTATTCGTTTGCATGTTTGGGTGGTTCACGGCAAGCGCACATCATCGACGCCTGACAGGCTACCTGACCGTCCACACGGGCGACCGCCTCAAACCAACCCATACCCATCTTCGAACGAATGAATTTGCCTTCGATCACGAGCTGATCGCCAGGCTGCACGATGCGCTTGAAGCGGGCATTGTCAATACCGGCAAAATAAAAGAGGCTCTTTTTGCGCACTTCTTCGGGAATGCGAGAAAGCGCAATGATGGCACAGGCCTGAGCCATCGCCTCAACAATGAGCACCCCCGGCATGACTGGAGCCTGTGGGAAGTGACCGGTGAACTGCGGCTCGTTCATCGTCACGTTCTTGATCGCCACTACGCGGTCGAGTTCATCAGAGAGCTCAACCACCCGGTCGATCAGCAGGAACGGAAAACGATGCGGGAGCATCTCCATGATGTCCTGAATGTTCAAGCTCTTCGGCATGAATACGTTTCCTTGCGGGTCTGTAGATGAATAAATTGGGGGCTTAGTGCAGAACCGGCGGGAAAATACCACATCAAAAGTGCATTTCCCCGACGCGGCCAAAAGAGTGCCTGTAATTGTCGCTCTTTCAGCGCTCCGCCGCTTCTGCCTTTTGGATTAGCTCGGCGAGCTGCGCGACCTGTTTTTGCAGATTTTTGAGCTCTTCGCGCATCTCGGGAAGCCGCGCAGTCAGCGCTGCCGCACGAACGAAGTCGCGCTTGGTGAGCGCCGGGAAGAAGCCCGTCAGCTGTTTAGGCTCCTTGCCCCAGCCCGTAATGGCAGGTGCCGGCCCCCCCCCCGGACCCGAGCGCGGCCGTTAATCATCGCGGCGCCGCCCACCATGACATGGTCGCCCACCGTCGTAGAGCCGGCGATCCCCACGCAAGAAGCCATTACGCAGTGCTTGCCGACGCGGACGTTGTGGCCGAGCTGAATCTGATTGTCGAGCTTTGTGCCTTCACCCACAAAGGTGTCATCAATTGCGCCGCGGTCGATCGTTGTGTTGGCACCGATTTCAACGTCAGCGCCCAATACCGTGCGGCCGCGCTGCGGGATCTTGATCCACTCGCCCTTAAAGGGCGCAAATCCGAAACCGTCGCCCCCCAATACGGCGCCGGGCTGCACGACGCTGCCGTCGCCGACAACGGTGCCGGCCTGCAGGACAGCATTGGGATAAATGACGCAGTCCCTGCCGATATCGCAGTCTTCCCCAATATAGGCCCCAGCGCTAATGAGTGTATTGGCACCGACTTTGGCACCGGCCTGCACCACTGCCATCGGTTCAATGGAAGCAGTCGGATCGACAAAGGCACTCTCCTCCACGTAAGCACGAGGATGAATGCCGGGAGTGCGCTTTACCGGATAGAAGATTTGCGAGGCAAAAGCAAAGAAGGCATACGGATCGTCGCACAAGAGCATCGTGCGATTCGGGAGCTCCTCGCCAAAAAGAGCCTTGGCATCGCGTTCACGAAGCACAATCGCTGCGGCTTTTGTCGCCTTCATGGCTTCTGCGTAGCGCGGATCGGTCAGAAAGCTCATGTCGCCCTCGCCCGCTTCCGCGGGAGACATAAAGCGGGAAACCGCAACATCCGCCCCAACTATCTGCATTTCCAAGCGGTTTTTTGAGCACTTCGAAACCTTGTCGACGAGTTCGGAAAGCAGCATTTGGGCAGTCTGCATCATGATGATGAAAATCCTTTATTCAAATAAATGGGCTGAAGACTTGCCGCAAGTCCCGTTTCTGAATCCGAGACTAAACGGCCAAGCCGCCCGTCGAGGACGGATGATGATGATCCCTTAGGGTCTCATCTCCTGCAGTTTTATTTCTTTCGAGCGTCCGATGAAGCATCGAGCAAGTCAATCACGCGCTTCGTAAGGTCGATCCGATCACTGGCATAGAAATATTCATAGAGCACAAGATCGAACTTCTCGCGCTTGGCGAGATCCTGCACCAGACGTCCGGCACGGTTTTGCAGCAGGAGAACCTCTTCATTGCGGCGCTGGTTGAACTCTTCACGCGCCTCACGACTGCGGCGCGTCACGTCACGTTCCATCTCCGCCAGTGCCCGACGCTCCTGCAGGCGAGTCGTCTCATCCATCGCAGGGGCATCTTTCTCAAAGCGTTCGAGACGACTCTTAAATCGACGGCTGATGCCTTCAATTTCTTCCTGACGGCGCTGGCCCTCGGCATTTAAACGGTCGCTTGCTTCAATGGCAGTCTTTGACTCCCGAAGAATACGCTCCATATTGACGACGCCGATTTTGAGTTCCGCGGCCGCTGCGGCCGACGAAGCTGATGCGATGCCGACAGCGCAGACGGCTGCTGTAAGCGCCACTGCAGAGAAGAGACGAAGCGAATGCGTCATGGATGCCTCTATATGGATGGAAACATATCTGAACCGCATTGTAGTGTAGGTGAATTGCTCAGTTCAGAAAGATCTTGGAAGCACAAACCTGGGGAGCAGCAAGAAAAGAAATATTTGCAGGCCTTTTCGTGCACTGCATGTATGGCAGACGCCAAAACGATGGGATATCGTCTCCTCACCTCATCGAATACACTGAAAACTTTGACTTTGCGCCGTGGCTACCGCAGGTGCGCGCACCCTACCAGCACAACACATCTCAGACACTGATCGACCCGACACATAGAGGGACGCTTTTACGGAACCGCCCTTTCGTTTGACCGCTGAATTGAAGCGGCAAAATGCTTACAGAATGAGAATGCCTCAATATGTTTACACAGTATTCTCACACCATGCGCGACGGCATATGCATACAGCAACTACATGTTTACACAATTATTTCTTACTTGTTGCATATGAGCAAACACCATAATTTGAGTGTTAACACTACACATACCAATCGTTAAGGTTTACACATTTAAATAGTTTTCAAAAAATAAATTCAGGGTTTACCCCCCCCCCATATTGTTGACACATCCATTCCTACACTCCCGTCAGTGCTTAGCGCACTTGTTCTGTTCACAGCGTGTAAACGCATGGCAGAAAGAACCTCATTATTCTTGGAGTTTAAGAATGAATCGTAATTTCAAGGTGGTCTTCTCGAAGGCCCGCGGTGCTCTCATGGTGGTGAACGAAGCCACATCGAGCATTCAGGCCAAAGGCACGAAGACTGTTATTGCCGCCGCCATCGCTGCGGTTGCCGGCTCGGCTATGGCTGCTTCGGCTTATGTGGAAGCACCGACCAAAGCAGGCGACGATGTCGCCCTCTTTACGGCCACTTTCGGAACCAACAACACCGACAAGCTGCTGGCTCAGAACTCCTACGTCACAGATAAGTCGGGTGCAACTGGCGACGCCTTTCTGGCGATCAAAGAAAGCGAATATACTCTTGACGCTGCCCATACTTTGTGGGTGACTGGTACGGGCGCAAACGGCCAGGCCACGGGTATTTGGCTTAAAGATAAAGGCACGAAGGCAACGAACGAGTCCACGATCTACGTGACAACCGGCAAGGACGGCAAGCCTTGGCAAAATCGCGCCATGGGCGCCAGTACCGGTGAAATTGTCAACAACGGTACCATCGTTGCGAAGGACGCCTACGGCATGACCGTGGGTTCTTCCAGCAACAACACAGTTACGATCATCAACGGCGTCAACGGCAAGATCATTGTTGAAGACCGCGGCGTCGGTATCGAACTGGGCGGCCTCAGCGGTAATAACCAGACAACAGCCACTGCTACCAATTACGGCACGATTACGGTTGGTGCCGCGAAGAAGTTTGATGACAAAAACGGTCAGTTCACTACGGGCGTGCAAATCAAGGGCGCTAGCTCAGTTTCAAATGGTACAACGACCGTTTACGACATTGAAAATCAAGAATTTGTGAATAACGGCCTTCTGGATGCAGCTGATGTGGATGGCACGTCTGCAGTCTATGTTCAGTATGCTAAAGGCGCCAAGATCACAAATAACAAAACGATTAACGGCTTGATCTTTGTGGATGCTGATGCTACGGGCACGACCATCAGCCTCAACAAGTCTTCCGTTCTCAACGGCGACATCAGCGTTGCAGGCGACGGCACCACGATTAAGCTGGATGATGCTGCCGTCACGACGGGTGACATCATCGTTAACAGCACGGCCACCGGTGATAGCGTTCAAGGCACGACGATCGCCGCCACCGCAGAAACTGGCAAGGTCTCTACCCTTACGGGCAGCATCCTCGCGCAGCAGGGTTCAGTTAAGCAGACGGGCAGCCTGAAGGCTGAAAGCGTTGTCGTTGGTACGCTTGCAGCTGGTACTACAGCCGCAACGAGCGGCACCTACACGGTCAATACTGGTGCGAAGCTCGCCGTAGAATCGGCGACTGTCAATACCGGCACGCTTAACGTTGCGGGCGAACTGACCACCGGCGAACTGACCACCGTCAAGACGGTGAAGTCTGAAACCGAAACGGTTTCCGGTGCAGCTTCCGTTACGGGTACGCTTTCCGCCGGTAAGATCACCAACGCCGGTACGCTGACGCTGGGCGACAAGGGTACGGTCAAGGTTACGGGCACGGGTTCGGTCAACAAGGGGTCGATCGCTAAGGCAGAGAATGCTTCTGGCGATACTTTTGAAGTGACCAAGGGCGCTGACTTCAAGAACGAAGCCGGTGCCGTGATGGGTGCTTCGGATAAGCTCCTTTCGACAATCGAAGTTGCCGAAGGCGCAACGCTCAAGAACAGCGGCTTAATTTATGTCAACACGCTGACGGTTGACGGCACGGTTGACACCGGCATGTTCGTGACAAAGAGCGATGATGCTAAGACGCTTGTCAACCACCTCAAGTTTGAAACCCTGACGCTGAACGACGGCGCCAAGTTCAATATGTCAGCCTATCCGGAAACGACGGGTACTGAAAAGACCTTCACCTTCACGGACGGCACGCTCAACCTCAACGGCGGCCAGTTCTATGTGAAGGACGCATTGGTTGACGACACGTACGCACTCGTTACGGGTACGGACTCGACGGTTAATGTCGGTGGCGGCGCTTATGCCTATAAGAGCCTCAAGGTTGGCGGCACTGCCAACCTCAAGGACGGCACAGTCGCTGTGGCAGACCTCGACGCTTCTGCCGGTACGGTCACGATTGACGGCGGCAGCCTGACAGTCACCAAGACCATCAAGACCCAGGCAGACAAATTCACAATCGGACAGGACGGCACCCTGACGGTTGCTGGCTCTGCTCTCGGCTTCAAGGCCGATGACGAAGGCGCAGTGAGCTTCACCAAGGCAACCGGCTACAACACGATCACCAATAACGGCATGATCAATGTTGACGGCGTTGCTGGTTCGATGAAGGCTGACGCTCTGAAGTCTGCGCTTACCAATATCGCTTCGGGCAATGGTCTTGTCAGCCTTGGCGCTTTGACGGTCTCCGACGTGACAGTCGATGACAAGGGCACGGTCGGCTACGACAAGGTTCAGAGTCTCGGCAATGTGGCGCTGGATCAGTTTGCCAACGCTACGGTTACCGGCGTGAACGGTATGCTTGGCGGCAGCTACGGTGCTCTTGCGCTGGCTGAAAGCGGTGAAGCCACTGCGTCCGGCACTCTTGTGCTCAATAATTCCGGCACGCTGGTTGCGGATTCCAACGGTAAAGTCGCCGACATTAAGGTGGCAGCAAATTCGACCCTGGTAACTACCGGCGACAACGCGGTGATTGGTGCCATTACTAAAACCGGCACGGGTGCCGCTGTTCGAGTTGATTCCGGTTCGCTCACCGTCGAAGGCAATATTGACGTTGCCACGCTTACGGTTGACGGCAAGCTTTCGATGACTGAAAAGGCCGCTGCCAAGGAAGGTGAAGATCCGACGCCGTACACCATTACGACGCGTAATCTCGAAGTCGGTGAAACCGGTGCTCTGAATGTCCAGCATGATGTGAGCCTGTATGCTGGCAGTGGCAATGCTCAAATCGCCGGTTCGGCCGTGATTGAGGGCACATTGAAGTCAATCAACTTTGACAGCAGCAATGCTATTCGCACGGTCCTTGTCGGCGGTAAAGACTATACCGGCAGCCTTGCTGTCGGCAAACTCGAAAACATCCGTGTCTTTGCGGATCCTTCTTGGGAATCCGGCAAGGAAGCGGCTCAAGTTGCGGTTAAGGAACTTGCGAGCTCCGCTACTGTTCAGGCCGGTCAGAACTCCATCGTTGCTCTCGGCACGATGAGCCACGCTGAAGCGGTTCAGGCCGTTGCGGATTCGGGTTTTGTTGTCGCCAACGCTGAAGCCGAAGGCGCCGCCAAGAACGCGGTCAACTCCGTCGTTTATGTGACGGGTACGTCTACGACCAACACGACAACGGGCGCAGTGACCTACTCGCAGGTTGCCGGCGGCGTGCTGGCCGACAATGCGACGGTAGCTAACACCAACTTTAATGGCGTTACGATCGGCAAGAACAGCCTCCTCGTGCTTGACGTTGCCAATCTCGACAAGACCGGCGAACAAGCTGTGTTCAGCCAAGGCGTTACGCTCAACGATGGCGCCAAGCTTTACCTCGGCAATATCGCCAACGGTCAGAAGATCAAGCTCAGTGATCAAGGCTTTACCAGCAGCAACAGCAGCACTTCTGCCACCGTCTTCTTTGACGGCGATCTGCTGATGGATACCAGTTTCGACAGGACCAACGGCGTTGTGTCGGTCAGTCTTGGTGACCGCAGTGACCTTCCTGTATATGGCCTGAACGGTGCCGGCTTCGACGTGATCTACGCGATGTATGAGAACGGTGAAAACGTCGGCAACGACAATGCCAAGTTCTTCCGCGATCTCTTCACGAAGAATTCGTCTATCGCTTATGAGGAACTTTCCAACGGCGAGTCTGAGCTGAATATTTCGAAGGTCAACACGATCCTGAACGACGTTGCCGCCATCGGCGCTACGACGGGTGCTCAGGCTGTGACGATGGATGCCGTCAACCAGATGGCTGACACCGTTGCTGCTCGTACGTCTGTTCTCACGCAGCGCGCTCAGGGCGTCAATGTGTGGGTCGACGTCAACGGCGGCCGCTTCGAAGGCAAGAAGGTCATGGATGGTGCGGGCTACTCGTCCGACATCTATGCCGGCACCCTCGGCGCCGACTATCAGTTCGCCAACGGCGCCGTGCTCGGCGCTGCGCTGACGATCGGTACGGCCGACACCGACAGCAAGGGCACCACTGCCAAGACCTCGATGGATTCCGACCTCGTCGGCTTCTCCGTCTATGGTTCGAAGACCTTTGCGGACATCTGGAACGTTGCCGGCGATATCGGCTACCTCCAGGCCTCCAACGACGTCACGGAATCGGGCTACGGCTTCGGCGACTTCTCTGAAGACGTCAATGCCTTCACGCTCGGCGTGCGCGGTGAAGTGCTCACCAAGGCCGGTTCGGTCAACATCGTTCCGCACTTGGGTCTGCGCTACACGCGTCTCTCCACCGACGGCTTCACGGCCGGCTTCAACACCGAAATCGACGATCAGAACATCTTCCAGATGCCTGTCGGCGTGACGGTCTCGGCCGACTTCGAAACCAGCGGCTGGACGATTGCTCCGAAGTTCGACCTCTCGGTCGTTCCGACCTTCGGCGACAAGGACGCTGATCTCAAGCTCGGCATCTCCGGTGTCTCGGCTTCGGACGATCTCTCCGTGCGCGTCATCGACTCCAACCCGGTTCAGGCCACGCTCGGCGTCAGCGCGACGAACGGTGCCTGGGGCTTCGGCCTCAACTACAAGCTGGGTGTGGGCTCCGACGACCGCATGAACAACTCGTTCAACGCCAACGTCCGCTACGCCTTCTAAAAGGCTTGTACCGCGGTTCTGATCGGGCGGTCCGGAGACCGCCCGTCAGGATGCGCGCAGCGCTCCCGGGCTTCCTTCCCGTCGTGCTCCAAGGGCGGCGGGAAGCCCTCTCGGAGCGCATCCACAGGCCTTCCGGGAGTGATCCCTGAAGGAGCCTCGCAAAGAGGCAATTGGAACCCGTCTCTCGCAGCAGTGCGCGGGACGGGTTTCTTTTTGCCTGCATTTTCCGGTCGGAGAGAATGATGAAGAAGAGTAGAGCTGAAACCTCGGGCGCTTTGTCGGGTGAGTTTGCCGATCGCGTGCGTCCCCCGTATGCGTCCGATGAAAAGCGCCGGCAGGCCGCAGAGCTCTTTGAGCACGGAATTGGCTACCAGCGCGCATCACGCATTTTGGATCTGCCCGCCAATACGCTGCGGGATTGGGCCAGAGCATGGCGTGCGGGGAAGTTCCGCACCACCATCTCGCCGCATCTCTATCGATATTCGGATGCCGTCAAACGAAAAGCCGTGCGCATGCGCCAAAAAGGACACACCTGGCATGAGATTGCGGAAGCAACAGGCGTCGGTGCGAGCACCTGCAAGCGGTGGATGGAAAAATTAGGTTCGGAAGCATGACCGGTATAGGAAGTGGAAATAACAACCTATCCAGTCAACTGTCAAAATGGCCGCTGTCCGTTAATGGTCTTGAAAGGACGTTTCTTCCCCTGACTTTGCTTTTGAGGCACACAGATCAGACGTTGCCCCTTCGAACGTCATCCCATTGAACTTCTAACGAACCGCCTCGCCAAAGGCCGATGCGGGTTGCCAGCCGAAGCTTTCAAGGCTTCAAAGGCTACAAAAGCAACGCTGCGCCTTAGCCGGGATGCCCGCCATTTGTTAAACTTTCAGGCCATTCTTTTAAGGACCTCTTATGAGCGCTCCGGATATGCCGAGTGTCTTTGAAGGCGTCCCCTCCGTCGATTTCTCTTCAACCATTGAGCATCATCCCAATGCCTACCCCCACGTCGTCGCTCAACGCATTCGTCGCCACCGCCACCAAGGCCGCACGCCTTGCTGCTCGTGAAATCACCCGCGCCGCTCAGGATCGCGATCAGCTTGAAATTACCGACAAGGCTCGCAACGACTTCGTGACCTCAGCCGAT
>OGRL01001766.1_pt1 | contig 15601 bp, 10 predicted proteins | sample 1553481 | NCBI WGS metagenome assembly OGRL01 (sample SAMEA2580036, study PRJEB22360) | human gut metagenome
TCGGCGATTTCGGCCTGGGTGAGGGTGTTGTGTTTGGGGCAGCAGGAGCAGAGGCCGGCTGCGAGGAGGCCCGTCGCGAAGAGCGTGCGGAACAGGGTGCGGCTTGGGTTCGATTTCATAAGTTCAATATTAGAGGTTTCTTGATTGGCGGTTGTCGTGTCCGAAAATCACCCGGTTCGTCCCCTTTGTAAAACGGGAAGTTTCGTTTTGCAAAGGAAAGAGATTGCGAATGCTTTCGTGAATTTTTACAAAAGTAATTATTTTAACGGAGCAAACGAACGCGGAAGGCATAAAAAAATGTCACAGCAGTATGAATTTGTGACATTTTTTCTGGTTACGGGTCGTGGCGGGCGGTTACCTGCGGCCTTTACCGGCCGCAGATTCCGGAACGACAGTTTCCTGCTCCACGCCGATGGTGCGTGTTTCGTTCCCGCAGGTGACGGTCAGCGTGGCTTTGCGGGGTGCGCCCGTTTCGTTGGTCGTGTAGGTCATCGTGATCTCGCAGGGACCGGCCGCCTCCGCGGGCGTCACGGTCATCCAGTCGGGAATGCCGGTCAGCGTCCATGCGCCGGGGGCCGATACGATCATGCGCTGCATGCCTTCCTGTTGGGAGAAGGTCCATTGGGCCGTCGATACGGCGAAGTCGGGGGTTTTCACTTCGTCGTCGTCGCATCCCGTTACGGACAGTGCGGCCAGGCCGACGAGTATTGAACAGAGCAGTTTTTTCATCTCTTTATCTTGTTGTTTGGCGTGTGACAATGGGTTAATAGCCGGGGTTCTGCACCAGGTTGGGATTCTTGTTGATCTGGCTCATGGGAATGGCCAGCCAGTAGCTCTTCGGCGCTTCGAAGACGCGGACGCGGCCTCCCTGATTGGCCGGGATCACCTGGTAGAAATCCTCCTGGGTCTTGCCGTCCCGGTTCCACGAGCGGGGTTCCTTGTTCATCACCTCGGGAGCCTCCTTCCAGCGGCGCAGGTCGTGGAAACGGCGTCCTTCGAACAGGAATTCGATCGAACGCTCCTGGTGCAGCACCTTGCGCAGTTCGCTGCCCGAGGGAATGCCGCCCACCAAGGCCCACGAATCCTGGAAGCGGGGCAGCCCGCAGCGTTTGCGCACCCGGTTGAGGTATTCGAGGCTCAAGGCGCTCAACGACCCGTTGTATTCGAAGTCCGCTTCGGCGTAGTTGTAGAACAGTTCCGGAAGCCGCAGGTAGGGATAGGCGTATTTGCGGTAGTTGTAGGAGTTCTTCGACTGGTTGTAGGTGCTCGATTTGTGAATCCATTTCTGGCAGAGGTAACCCGTGCAGCTCTGGTATTCGTCGGTCTCCTTGAGCGTCGAGCCGTGCAGTTCGCCGCCGCGGAGCTGGAGCGTGAGGATTTTGTCGTCGATCTCGAACGTGCCGCGGTCGAAACCGATCGAGGCGTAGAAGCGGGGTTCGCGGTTGCGGTGCAGGCGGGCGGTGTTGTCGCCCGGGGCGACGCTGTACAGGTCCTCGTCCTTGGTCAGCGGGTCGACGTCGAGCGGCAGCCCGTTCTTGGTGTAGTACATCTCGACGGCCTCCATCGTCGGCACGAGAGTCGTTTTCCAGCCTTTCGACATGTTGCCCTTGATCGAACGCGGTCCGCCGTAGCGCTGCAAAGCCTGAATGCCGCTCTGCGCGCCTTTGGCCAGGATGAATTCGGTTCCGTTCCAGGACTCTTCGACGAAGGTGTCGTGGTAGTTCTTGCGGCCGCGTTCGTCGTCGGGCAGGCTCGAATCGGCCGAGGTGTAGAGGTCGTATTTCGGCTTTTTCGTGTCGGGATTGATCTCGTCCGCGAGGGCGATCGCCGCCGCTGCCGCGTCCAGCGCCCGTTTCCACTTTTCCGGATCGTAGGTCGTGCTCATCAGGGGCGTGCCGTCGGGGTTGTTGAACCCTATGTAGTCGGGATTGCCGTTGACCAGCGGCGAGGCGGCGTAGAGCAGCAGGCGGGCCTTGTAGCTGAGCGCGGCCATTTTCGTGGGAAGTCCCAGTTCGGACTCGCCGACCACGTCGGGCAGCAGCCCGGCGGCCCGGTCGTAACACTCGGCGATGTACTTCACGCACTCGTCGTAAGGAGTCCGCGGAGTGAGGATCTCCGATTCGGGCGCGTCGATGGGGATGAACTTCTTGACCAGTACGATCGGTCCGTAGTATTCGAGCAGGCACTGGTGGTAATATCCCACGAGGAACCACGCCTCGCCCGCGTAGCGGTCGGCGTTTTCCTGCGAGACTGCGGGAACTTTGTAGATGTTGTCCAGCAGGTAGAAACAGTAGCGTATGCCGCGGTAGATGTCGTAGTTCGTGCCGCCGCTGGTGCAGTTCGGGGCCCAGCGGCCGAAATAGGTCAGGTTGGCGTTCTCCTCGCCGTAGAGCAGGCTCTTGCTCGAAAAATAGTAGGTCGTGCCGCGCGCTCCGGTGATGAAGTCGTCGCCGGCGAACTGGTCGGGCGACCAGTCGTACCCGATCAGGTTGGGCATGTAGGTCTGCATGTAGTAGCGGTAGTTCTCGGCCTGCTCCTCCGTTTTCCAGATGTCCTCTTCGGTGGCTTTGCCTTCGGGCACCACGTCGAGGTAGGAGCAGGAGCATAGCAGTAGCAGTGAAAGTGCGAAGATTATCTTTTTCATGGTCTTTTGCTGTGTTTGGGTTAGAAATTGAACTGGAATCCGAGGTTGTACGTCCGCTGGAGCGGGTATCCCAGGCCGTTGCCCGAACCCTTTTCGGGGTCCCAGTACTTGAACGGGGCGAAGGTCAGCAGGTTGGTTCCCGAGACGTAGACGCGCATTTTCTTGTAGGTGTAGCCGATCTCGGCGGTCTTCAGGCGCAGCATCTTGCCGTTGCGCACGTAGAGCGTGCTGGCCTTGGTGTTGTTGTTGTTCCACAGCGGCGACAGGCGCGGGTAGAGAGCCTTGGGATTGGGGTCGTCCTCGCTCCAGTGTTCGTCGGCGATCCACTGCATCAGTCCCGAACCGGGCGTCGCGGCTGTCGCGAAGGGGTGGTAGTTGTACATGAGGATCGACACCTTGCCCTGTCCCTGGAAGAAGGCCGAGCAGTCGAATCCCTTGTATTTGAGCGAAAAGCCGAATCCGTAGATGATCTCCGGGACGGTCGGGTTGCCCGTCCAGCACATGTCGTTGTCGTCGATGATCTTGTCATCGTTCAGGTCGCGGTATTTCACGTCGCCCGGGCGGATGGGGTAGGTCGTGGCGTAGATGTCCTGCGAGGGCGAGGAGGCGATCTCTTCCTCGTCCCTGAAAAGCCCTTCGGCGATCAGGCATTGGATCGAGTTGATCGGATGTCCGGCCTTGTACTGGTAGGCCCATTTGTATTTGGGTTCGTCCATTTCGACGATCTCGTTGTGGGCGTAGGTGAACGTGCCGCGCAGCGAGAGGATCAGGTCCTTCGAGAAGGCTTTGTTGTAGTCGACCGAGATGTCGACGCCGCTGTTGTCGACCTTGCCGATGTTGGCCCACGGCGTGATGCCCGACATGCCGAAGGTCGAGGGCAGCGACGTGCGCTGCATGAAGATGCCCGAGCGTTTCTCCTTGAACCAGTCGAAGATGATGTTCAGGCTGTCGAACAGGCCGATCTCCACGCCGATGTCGAGTTTGCGGCTCTCCTCCCACGTGGCGTTGGGGTTGCCGTAGACGGAGAGGATGGGACCGTACTTACGCTCGAAGTTGTTGCCGATACAGACGTCGTAGCCCTGTCCCATGTCGACGGTCGTGAGGTAGGGGAAGCGGTCCGCATAATCCTTCGAGATCACGTCGTTGCCGACCAGTCCGTACGAAGCGCGGAGTTTGAACAGGTTGACCTGTTCCTTGATCCCCTTCCAGAACGGCTCGTTCGAAATCACCCAGCCCACGGCCACCGACGGGAAGAATCCGAAGCGTTTGCCCGCGGCGAAGTTCTCCGAGCCGTTGTAGCCGAAGTTGGCTTCGAACAGGTAGCGTTTGTCGAAGCCGTAGGTGACGCGCCCGGCGAGTCCCTGCTGGCGGTAGGGCAGCGCGGCGTACTCCTGCTCGTCCGAGATGTTCATGTTGCGCTCCTTCTGCATGTAGACGATCGTCGCTCCGACATCGTGTTTGCCGAACGTGCGGGCGTAGTCGATCTTGGCCTGGAACGCCAGCTCGCGGTAACCGTCCTTGCCGCGCGTCGTGCCCAGGTAGGTGGTTCCGGTGTTGGTCGAGTTGCTGGTGTAGCTGTAATTGCCCGCCTCGTCGATATTGTAGTCGGTCAGCTGGTACATGAACGGCGTGAACGAACGGTAGACGGCCGAGTAGACGCGGTTGTAGAAGGTCGCCATGCCCGTTGCGCTCAAGCCCTTGGTGATGAAGTCGAGGTTCTGGTTGACGGTCAGCGCCGAAGTGAAGTGGCCGCGGAACTGGTCGCCGTAGCCGCGGCACAGCTGGGCGTAGGGGTTGGTGAAGAAGCCGCTGTTCCAGGCGTTGTTGGTTCCGAAGCGCACGAACGTGTCCGATTCCTCGCCGGGCAGCGTCGCGGGGAATTCGCAGGGCATGCCGGTCATGGCGTAGGCGAAGAGGTCAGAGACGCTCTGGATCGGGGCGTGGCGGTAGTGCAGCTGGGTGTTCATCTTCAGCGATACGCGGGTGGTCTTGGTGGCGTCGGCCGAGACATTGGCCTGGAACAGGTATTTCTGGGCGTTGATGTTGGTGTCGAATTTCGAGGCTTCGGGCTTGCGCATGATGCCGTTCTCGTTGTAGACCGAGGCGTTGAGGAAGTAGTCGATCTTCTTGGCTCCGCCCGTCATGTTGAAGTTGAAGTTCTGGTTGAAGGTGCAGTCCTTGAACAGCATGTCGTACCAGTCGACGTTGGGGTAGACGTAGGGGTCGAGTCCCAGTTTGGTTCCCATGATCTTCTCGTTGCTGTAATAGGGCTTTTCGCCGCGCGTGGTGCGGGCCTCGTTGAAGGTCTCCATGTAGGTGATGCCGTCGGCGACCTTCGGAACGCGGGTCGGGGCCGAGGCGCCGAACTCGGCGCGCAGGTTGATGGTCATTTTCTCCGAGTCGCGGCCGTTTTTCGTGGTGATGATCATCACGCCGTTGGCTCCGCGCGAACCGTAGAGGGCCGTGGCCGTGGCGTCCTTGAGCACCGAGAACGACTCGATGGTCTCGGGCGGGATGTTGTTGAGCATCTGGTTGGTGATTTCCACGCCGTCGAGGATCAGCAGCGGCGACTGTCCCGATCCGAAGGTCGAGATTCCGCGGATCCAGAAATTGGCGCCGTCGGCGCCCGGCTCGCCCGATTTCTGCACGGCGATCACGCCGGCGATCTTGCCGCTGAACGAGGTCGAGAGGTTGCTCGACGAGGTTTGCAGGTCGCTCGGCTTGACCGACTGCACGGCGCCCACGAGCGACTCTTTCTTCTGCACGCCGAAGCCGACCACCACCACGTCTTCGAGTTTGTTCGAAGCGTCGGCCAGCGTGATGAGTTTGAAGAGGTGGATGTCCCGGACGGAAATTTTCTTGGTGTCGTAGCCCAGGAACGAAACGGTGACCGTCTTGGCCGAAGCGGGCACGGTCAGTTTGTAGTTGCCGCCGGCGTCGGTGGTCGTGCCGACGTTCGTGCCCTCAACATAGATGTTGGCTCCGACGATGGGCTGGTTGTCGGCCGAGGAGATGACCGTTCCGGCGACGGTCATCTCCCCGTTCGGGGCCGTCGGGGCGGAGACCGGCGAGCGGCGGGAGATGGTGACCAGTTTCCCCCCCCCTTTGACGGTATAGCGCAGCGATTTGTCGAGCACCGTGTCGAGCACGGTCTGAAGCGTCGCGTCCTTGAACGTTGCCGTGACCGGCCTGCTGACGTCGACGTCCTCGTTTTCGAAGAGGATCGAGTAGCCGGTTTGCCGCTCCACCTCTTCCAGCACCGTTTTCAGCGGAACGCTCCGGAAGGCTTTGGTGACGGTTTGCGCGTTGAGGGCGACTGTCAGCAGCAGGCACGGGATCAACGCTGCAATCTTCTTGAATAGGAGATTTACATGCATAAGTTTTAAGATTTAGGTTTGTTTGGAAAGAAGTTTTTTCAGGGTTCGGTTTTTCGGGGGCGGCTGTCGACGCGGTAACCGCAGGTGTCGCGCCTGACGCTGATCGGCAGGATGTCGCACAACCCGCCCATGATTGATTCGATGTCCTGCGCCTCGGTGATTGATATGCGGAAGGTCTTGTCGTCGAACGCGTCGGTGCAGAGTTCGATCTTCACGTCGTATTCGCGGGCGAGCCGCCGGAGCAGGGCCGGGAGGGAGATCGCGTCGTAGCGGATGATGCCGTCGATCCAGCTGCGGAACTGGTCGGTGTCGACCTGCCTGCGCGACGCCTCCATCGTCCGGCAGTCGTAGGTGATCAGGTCGCCCGGAACCATCGTTTCCGTGCTGCGGGACGATTCGAATTGCAGCGAGCCTTCCATCAGCGCGGCCAATACGTCGGGGTCTTCGTCGTAGGCCGAGATGTTGAACCGGGTGCCCAGCACGGTGAACGTGCAGCCCCGGGCCTGCACCCGGAAGGGGAGGTCGGCGTTGCGGGCCACCTCGAAGTAGGCTTCGCCCGAAAGGCCGATGTCGCGCGACGAGCGGTTGAAATCCGACCGGTAGTTCAGGGTCGATCCGGCGTTGAGCCACACCTGGCTGCCGTCGGGCAGCGATATGCGGCTGTTGGTTCCCTGGGAAGCCTGTACGGAGAACATTTGCACGGGGTCTTCGGTGTGTATGAGGTGCCGGGTGGTGAAGGCCGAGCCCGAGATCAGGATGGCCAGTCCGGCGGCCGCCGAGAACCGCAGCCAGCGCCGGCGGGCGCGGATTCGGTTCTCGCGCCGTTCTATTTTTCCGTTGAGCCGGGCGAGCGAACGGAGGACGTCGGCCGACGGCACGTGCCGTTGCTTCCATTCGCGTTCCCATTCGCGCATCAGGGCGGCGTTTTCCGGCGAGGCGGCGAGGAATCCGAAGAGTTCGCACTCTTCTTCGGGGGCGATGGGTCCTTCGAAATAGCGGACGGCGAGTTCTTTCAGGCTTTCGTTCATGGGGTCGGTTGTTGTACGCATACATACATACAACAATCGGGGCGGATTTTACCCCCCCCCGGTTCCGAAAAAAATCGCATATTTTTTGAAATTCGCCTCTGGAAGGCTTCAGGACGGCTGGTTCATCAGCCAGGCGAGGATCAGTATTTGCAGGTAAATGGATTGTTCGCGTTCGAGGGCTTCGGCGAAGATGCGCAGGGCGCGCTGGATGTGCCGCTCGACCGTATGCAGGGAGATGTGGAGCCGTTCGGCTATTTCCCGGTTCTTCAACCCCTGGAACCGGCTGAGGAAAAACACTTCGCGGCAGCGTTCGGGCAGCGAGTCCATGATGCGCTGTATCTGCTGTTCCAACTCCTGATACAGGTAGGGATGCCCGTTTTCGGCGAAGGAGAAATCGTAGTTGTAAAGACGCTCCTCCCCGATTTTCGCCCGGGCCAGGCAGCTGATCGTGTATTTGTCGACGATGCTTTTGTGCTTCAGGTAATTGAGGCATCGGTTGCGGGTCATGGCGAACAGCAGCATGCGGGCCTCTTCGGGGTCGAGGGGGGCTTGCCGGTCCCACAGCGCCATGAAGCAGTCGTGAACCAGGTCCTGCGCCTCGATGGGGTTGTTGACGAAACGCAGCGCATAGGCCGTCAACCGGGGTTGGCAGTCGATGTAGAGCCGTTCGAAATCATACCGTTTGGATTCGCTGTGCATTTGTCGGGTCCGTCCTGATGCTTTTTTTGTTTTGGGCGGTTTCCGCCGCTTTTCGGGGGTGAAACCGAGGCAAATATAATCAAAAAAGTAAAAAAATGCCGCAGACGCTCTGAAAACATCTGCGGCATGGGGCGTGTTTCGACGCCGGTGCGGACTACTTGTAAAGCCCGGTGACGGTGAAGTCGAGTATCTTGCCGAAGCCGTCGAACACCAGCGCGTTCGGCTGGTCGAGCTGTCCGCTGCCGAAGTTGATCTGCGGCACGACGTGTATCTTGTCGTTCCCGTCGTCCTTCGAGGTGACCACCGTCACCGCGCGGCTGCTCCATGCCAGCGAGGCGTTGCTCGGAAGGGTCGACGAGCCGTCGTAGTTCTCCATGGCGTAGTAGCCTTGCAGGTAGAGACGGGCCAGGGTGATGTGCTCGCCCGCAGGGGCCGTGAAGACGGGCGCCGGGTCGAAATTGACGCTGCCCGTCGTGAAGATCACCTTGTAGATGGCGCTGCGGGTGGCGATGTAGAGGATCGGGTCGAATCGCGAGAAGACGAAGCTCACGGCTTCGGCGATGAGGGCGTTGGCCTCCGCCGGGATTTCGTAGATCAGCTTGGCGGCGGGTGCGCCGGCCGAAGCGGAGTAGTTGCCGAAGGTGTAGAGCGCATGGTTGCCGTCGGCTTTCCGCATCAGCAGGGTGTGGGTGGCGTTGTCGATGCTGATGCCGCCCGCGATGCATCGCAGGCCGGGAGCGTTCCCCGGGTCGAAGGGCGACGAACCCACGCTGCCGCAGGCGTAGAACGTCTGGTTGTAGCCGTAGCAGAACTTGCCCTGTTCCCGGTCGTAGAAGATCGTGCTGGGTTTGCGGGTGCTGCCCGGAGCGGAGTGGGCCGAAACGACGCCGTTGTCGACGGTCATGGTTTCGGTTCCGCTGACGGGCGTCGAGATCCGGCCGCGGCTGAGCAGCGTTTCGTAAATGTCGCCGTCGTTGAGGATCATCGTGCACTGGTAGGTGTTGAGCAGGCTCCGGATGTCGAGCTTTCCGGGCAGGTAGACGAACGCATCCTCCTTATGGCCCAGGATTTCGTAATAATCGGTCTCCACGCGCATCAGGTCGTCGTCGGTCGACACCCAGAGGATGTTTTTCTTGTCGGTTTTGTCGTAGGTGTAGAGCATGTGGGTGACCGCCGAGGGGAACGGACTGCCGTTGCACCGGCTGATCAGCTCCTTTTCGACGGTTCCCTGCTCCGCGCCCGAGTAGGTCTCGGTCAGCTGCGGGTGCATGATCAGTCCCAGGTCCGAGGTGGTTCCGTCCCGGGTGTAGGCCACCACAAGCCCTTCGTTGAATTGGGCCGTCACGATGAGCGTCCACTTGTACTGGTACTTCAGGTCGTGGGCGGTGTCGGTGACCGTCAGCAGGAACAGGTAGCCTTTCGAGGAGATCGGCAGGTCGATCACTTCGTGGAACTCGCGCGTCGTGGCGAGCGAAATCGCCTCCGAGTCGTTGTCGGTCTGACTCACCGTCCATTCGTAGGTAAGCTCCTCGGGATTCTCCCGGCCGTCTTTGGTGATGCGGATGCCCGTGATGTCGAGCCGTGCGTTGTGCACCACCGTCAGCTGCGAGGCGATGGCTTCCGGCACTTCGATCTCCACGGGCGGGATATGGGTGGTCTGCAACGTGCTTTTGTCGTCGTAGCACGACGCGGCGAGCAGGCCCCAGCCTGCCAGCAACAGATATAGGGTGTGTTTTCTCATGGTCGTTCGTCGTTTACTTGGTGCGGATCGTTACCTCCCGGCCCTTCATGGAGCCTGATTCGTGGATGCGTTTTTGCCCGGGGTTGGCGGCCTTCCATTCGTCGTACCAGGCCTGTGCCCTGGCACGCCAGGCGTCGATGTAGTAGTTGTAATCGGGTCCCCAGTCGGGGAACACCTCCCAGCCGAAGATGTCCAGCAGCAGCTGGTGGCCGGCCTGGCTGTAAGCCTCCGTCGACGAGCTGCCCGAAGATGCCTCCGATTCGATGAAGGCGTTGTAGGTGGACCACTGCTTGGTCGTGGGGGGCCGCGGCAGCATGTTGTGCCACGAGACGTTGGCTTTCAGGTAGAGGTCCGGTCCCACCCGGAGGTCGGGCGAATCGGTCAGGCAGAGCGTCAGTTCGCGCTGCTGCGTGTCGAGTTCGGCCGATTTGGCGACCTCGATGCGGATGGCGCCGTAGGTCTTCCCGGCCGGAACCTCCGCGCCGAGGATTTCGTACTGTCCGGGCTGTGCCGTAGTTCCCTCTTCGAGAACGCGGACGCCGATTTTCCGGTCGGAGCCGGAGGCCCCGCCGATGAGTTTTACCGGGACCTCGATCACCGCCTCGGCGACCCCTTCGGGCTGCTGCTTGAAGGTCATCGAGGCGTAGAACGTGCTGTCGGAATTCGAGTATCCGGGATATTCGGCTGTTTCGTTGGGCGCAGCCCCCGGGAAGCAGACCCTTCCCTGCGACATGTCGTAGCGTGTCGGGTCGTCCTTTTCGCAGCCGGCCGCCGTCGCCGCGGCCAGCAGTATGCAGATCAGTTTTTTCATGCTTCTCAACAATTAATCGTTCGACTTACTGTACGCGTCCCGACTGTATTTCGAAATCGGGGTAGGGCAGCATGTAGACGGCGTCGTCGATGACCTTGCTGCCGCTCATCACGTCGCTCTGGCGGGGCAGTTTCTCGTAGCCCAGCCGCTTGTAGAAATAGAAGACCACGCCTTCGCAGATGAACTCCTTGCGGTACTCCTTTTCGAGCTGGGCCATCAGGCCCGCCTCGTCGAGGTCGGCATCCAGTTCTTCGTAGACCGCGCGGGCCTTGCGCACCTCCTGCAACAGGCTGCGGGCTTCGCCGAGGTCCTTGTCCGGACCGGAGATGCGGCACTCGGCGGCGATGTAGTACATCTCCGGCAGGCGGATCAGCGGCATCAGGTCCTTGTGGCGGTAGTCGGCGCCCGTCGAGGTCTGCTGATAGAGCTTCGAAGGGGTCTTGGTCCCCTCGGGCCAGTAGTCGGTGTTGTGGTAGAGCTGTTTGTAGCGGCAGTCGGAGATGCCGGCGCCCTTGATTTCGAAAAGATCGTCGGCGACCGAGTTCTTGATGCACAGCGTGCGGTACTGGCGGTCCTGTTCCGAATATTCGCGGTTGAGGTTGCTTGCGATCTTCTTGGCCATGTCCGTGACGCCGAGCGCGAAGATATGTTCGCTCGGGAAGCACATCTCGGTCGTGGGGGCCTTGGCGGAGTCGGTGAACGTGCGCAGCGTCAGCCCGCCGGCGATTCCGACCGATGCCGGGTCGTCGATCACTTCGAGGGCGGCCAGCAACGCGGTGTGTTTGTTTTCGTCGCTGCCTTCCCACATGCAGACGCGCGCCAGCAGGGCCTTGACGGCGAAGTAGTTCAGGTGCATGTAGCGGTAATCGTAGAATTTGTCGACGTTGGCTTCGGTATAGATGCTTTCGGGATACCTGGCCCGGATGGGGTCGATCTCCAGCAGGCGTGCGGCCTCCGTGAGGTCGGCGATCATGCGGCGGAGCGTTTCGGCGTAGGTCAGCTGCGGCGCCGCGTCCTTGTCGACGCTCGTCAGGTAGGGGACCGTGTGACGGCTCTCCAGGTCGGTGCGTCCGGCCAGGTCGCTGCACCCGAACAGGCGCATCAGGTCGAAGTGGATGTAGGCCCTCACGGCGAGCAGTTCGCCCTTGATGATGCGGTAGTTGACCGAGTCGAGTCCGTCCTTCCGGCGGTCGATGTGGTCGAGGGCGTCGTTGACGTTGGCGATCACCGAGTAGGATTTCTCCCAGACCTTTTCGATCACTTCGGTGGATTTCGTGGTTTTGTAGTTGTAGCGGTCGAGGTCGTAGTCGTCCGCGGCGGTGTTCTTGCGGGCGTCGTACTGGCGGCCCAGCATTTCGACCATGTGCCACGTCAGGTTTTCGCCGTAGAGGTCGGTTTCGCCCATGGCGAGGTAGCAGCCGATGAGCGTCTGCTGGAAGCCTTCGGCCGAGGAGTAGTGGTCCTCGGCGCGGATTTCCGACGGGGGCGTCACGTCGAGCCAGCTCTCGCACGAGACGGCTGCGAGGGCTGCGGCGGACAGAAGGAGGTATTTGATGCTGTTTTTCATGGCTTCGGTGGTTTGTGTTAGAAGGTTCCGGTCAGCTGGAACGACATGCTCCGTGCGAAGGGATAGGTCGTGCCGCGCTCGATGCGGATCGACGAGAGCGTGGCGATGTTGTTCATGTAAAAGGCCAGCTTGAGCCGCTTGAGGCGGATTTTGCTGATCAGCCGCGGGTTGAACTCGTAATAGAGGCTCAGCGACGAGAACGTCAGCTCGTTGTTGTCCTGCACGAAGCGCGTCGTGGCCCGGGTCTTTTCGTCGTGCTGCTTGCCGTTTTCGTCGGTGTAGGAGCCGGGTTTCTTGAACATGGCGTTCTGGCCCGGGGTCTGCCAGCGGCCGTAGAGCACGCGGCGGTCGACGTTGTAGTGGATGTCGACGTTTTCGACCTTGTTGACCAGCGTGGTGTTGTACCGCTGCCCGCCGCCGAGGAAGGTGCAGGTGGCGCTTAACCCGAAGCCCTTGTATTCGGCCGCGAAGCCGAAGTTGCCGCGGTACTTGGGGTCGCTGATGCCGGCCACGACCTGATCCTGCGCGTCGTACTCGTAGGTCAGCGTGCCGTCCTTCCTGACGTAGATTTCCTGACCCGTCGTGGGGTCGATGCCCAGCGACGGCACGGCCCAGATGGCGTTCATCGGCATTCCGTCCTGATAGATCAGCACGGGCGTCGAGTTGCTCTTGTCCTGCGCCTGGGCCATCATCTTTTCGTTGTAGGCCTTGAGGCTTTCGGAGAGGTTGATGATGATGTTCTTGTTATAGGCGATCGAGCCGAAGAGGTTGAAAAAGCCCTGTTTGCCCTGCCAGAGCGTATAGCTCAATTTGGCCTCGATGCCGCGGTTGCGGACTTTGCCCAGGTTGTCCTTCACGGTGTCGAAACCCGTGGAGGTGGGGATCGCCACGTCGGTGAGCATGTTCTCGGTCACCGAGTTGTAGTAGTCGAAGGCGATCGTTGCGCGGTGGACCGTAATGTCGGCGCCCACGTTGTAGTCCATGCGCTGTTCCCATTTGAGGGCGGGGTTGGTCATCTTCGAGAGGTAGGCGCCCGTCTGTCCGTGGTAGGTGGCCCCGGTGTAGTAGAGATAGGTGGCCAGCACTTCGTTGGTGTCGTAGTTCTGGTTGCCCGTCAGTCCGGCCGAGGCGCGGATCTTGAATTGTTTCAAAACGTCCTGATCGCGCAGGAAGGGTTCGTTGTGGAGGTTCCACGCCACGCCGGCGCTCCATGCCGACGACCAGCGGTTGTCGGCGCCGTAGAGCGACGAGGCGCTTTCGCGGAACGTGAGGTCGACGTTGTAACGGTCGTCGTAGCTGTACGACGCGGTTCCCAGGAAACTGATTTCGCGCGTGATCGACGAGATGCCGACGGGCTTTTTGTCCTGGGCGTACTGCCGGGCGAAGGTGATGTCGGCCGTCTGGCTGTTGGGGAATCCCTCGGCGTAGTGCTGGTAGGCGCTGTACGTGTTTTCGGCGATCCGGCCGCCGGCGTTGACGTAGAGGTAGTGCCTGCCCCAGTTTTTGGCGTAGTTGGCGTAGATTTCGCCCGAAATGTCGCTGCTCTTGCCGTTGTCGAGCTGGTAGGAGCCTTTGCGCAGCTGCATGCTCGTGCTTTCGTAGGCCGAGGTGGCGAATTTCGAATGCTTGGCCGGATAGAATTCGTCGGCGTCGCTGCGCTTTACGGCGATGCCGAGGCGGGCGGTGAGTTTCAGCGCCTCGGTGGCCTGCCATTCGGCGTAGAAGTTGTCCGTCACGCTGGTGTAGGTCTCGCGGTCGAGCGTTCCGAGCGTGGCGTCGTACATCGGGTTGGCCACTTCGTCGTAGGCCCAGCGGGCGATCTGGCCCGTCTGGGGATCGACGGCGCTCCAGTAGGGATTCATCCGGGCGTAGTTCCCGAAATCGCCCCACGGCGAGTTGTCGCTCCTGGTGTTGCTGACGCTCAATATGTTGCGGAACAGGAAGTTTTTCTTGCGGTACGAAACGTTCACGTCGCCCGAGAGCACCGTGCGCTCCGAACCCTTCATCACGCCCGCCACGTTGTTGTACGAGAAGTCGATCATCGCCCGCAGCTTGCGGCTGTCGCCCAGTTCGACCGAGAGGGTGTGTTTGTGGCCGACGCCCGTGCGCAGGGGTTTTGCGAGCCAGTAGGTGTCCAGTCCGCCGAGCACCTGCGCTTTGAGTGCGTTGTAGCGTTTGGTGAGATCCACCTGCGTCTGGGGATTCGCCGAGGTGTAGACGCCCTCGATGCGCTCGGCCTCGAGCTTCTCCCAGGCGTTGCAGAGGTTGTAGCTCGTCAGGTCGGGCATCGACACCTCGATGCTTCCGGTGTAGGTCACCAGCTCCTGATTGCCGGCCAGGCGTTTGGTCTCGATGACGATGACGCCGTTGGCGGCCTTCGAGCCGTAGAGCGCCTTGGCCGCGGCGTCCTTGAGGATGGTGATGCTCTCGATACGGGTCATGTCCATGTCCATCACCTTCTCGGCCGTGGTTTCGAACCCGTCGAGGATGAACAGCGGCTGGTTGGGGCGGTTCTGGTAGTTGCCCTTGATATTGACGCCCGTGGATTCCGAGGGGAAGGTGGTGATACCGCGCAGCTGCATGTCCGGCAGCGTGTTGGGGTCGGAGCCCATCAGCGTGTTGTCCATGATGTAGAGCGATGGCTCGATGTTTTTCAGGCTCTCGAAGACGTTGCGGTTACTCACGCGGGCCAGCTGGCCCGACGTGATGGTCGTGGCCGAACCCGTGTAGCTCTCCTTCTTGCGGGTGAAGATGCCGGTCACCACGACGTTTTCGATCTCCTGTTCGTCCTGCACCAGCCTGACCAGTCTGGTCTGTGCCGAGGGAAGCGTTTGCGAGACGTAGCCGATGTGGGAGAAGATCAGGTTGTCGCGGCCCTCGGGCATGCGGATCGAGAATCCTCCGTCGGACCCCGACACGACTCCCGTGGCGGTCCCCTGGATCAGGATGTTCACGCCCACGAGCGGCGCGCCGGCCGTGTCCGTCACACGTCCGCTGACGACCTTGTCCGGGGCTTTCTGCGGGGCGGAGGCGTTCCCCCCCCGCTTCGGACACGGATCACGATCGTGTCGTCGTCGATCGAGTATTCGAGCCGCGTGCCGCGCAGCGCTTCGTCGAGCACTTCGCGCACCGGGGCGTCGGCCTTGCTGAAGGAGATGCCGCCGATTCCCCGCACGGCGTCGCTATTATAGAGGATGTAATATCCCGTCTGCTGTTTGATCCGTTGGAGAACTTCGGCCAGCGACGCGTTGCGGAACGATACGGAGATGCGTTCCCTGCGCTGCTGGTAGGCTTCGCTCGCCGTCGCCTGCCGGGGCGCGTCCCAGACGGAAATCGCCAGCAGCCACATGCATACGGCAAGCCATGGCCTTCGGTGTGATACTGATAGGTAAAGTTTCCTCATAATAGCTGTGTTTTAAGTGACACGAATGCCGCCCCGTCGGGCGGCTTCCCAACTAACCGGCATCAATCGTCGTCACGGTCGATGCAGAGCACGATCTTCCCCTCCTCGACATCGGCGCGTATCTGATCGGTGCGCGCCAGCAGACGGGCCATTTCGGCAAAGGTTTCGTAGCGTTTCACGACGCCCGTGTAGCGCACCTTGTCGGCGTCGACGCCCCGCGGGACGATCTCCACGCCGTACCAGCGCGAGAGTTTGCGGCATATCGAGGCGATCGTCTCGTCGTTGAAGGTGAACAGTCCCCGGGTCCAGGCGGCGTAATCTTCGGCGGCGA
>OGRL01001781.1_pt1 | contig 15516 bp, 14 predicted proteins | sample 1553481 | NCBI WGS metagenome assembly OGRL01 (sample SAMEA2580036, study PRJEB22360) | human gut metagenome
GATTTCACACTCTGATGGGCTGGATTAAGATGCATTATTTTAGAGGATTGCTATATATCAATTTTACCAGATAAATATAGAAAAAGCTATGTTTTTTCGACAATATGGAAAAAGATGTTGATTTTAGACTAAATTATTTCTATAGAAAAATAATAAAATATAGACAAAAACTATATGTGTATATAAATAATTGATATAAGAAAATTTATTGACAGATTTATATGAAAAATATATACTACTATTCATATCGAAACACTATGGAATTGCTAAAAACAGGGAAACGATATATCACAGAAAACATACCGTTAGTCCGGAGATTATTATATTTTACAAGGGGAATATGCTCATGGAATTTCAGACTAAATTATTACACGGAAAAGCAGTAGACAATTATACGAATGGTTCAACAGTGCCGCCTATCAGCCTGGCAAATGCTTTTGCATATGAATCTTCAGAACAGTTGGAAAAAGTATTCCAGAATCGGGCACCGGGATTTGCATATACCAGGATTGCGAATCCGACAGTAGATGCGTTTGAGCGAAGAGTAAATGAATTAGAAGGCGGGATTGGAGGTGTAGCCTGTTCCTCCGGAATGTCAGCGGTTACATTATCATTACTTAATATCCTGCAGGCAGGGGATGAGGTAATCGCAGGAAGTGCATTGTTCGGAGGTACACTGGATCTGCTTCATGATCTGGAGGCATTCGGAATCAAAGTACATTTTATACCGAGGGTAGAGAAGGCGCTGATCGAGCCGTTTCTTACAGATAAGACCAGAGCAGTGTTTGGTGAAATAGTAGGAAATCCCGCACTGAATGTAATGGATGTCCGGGAAACAGCAGATTTTCTTCATGGAAAAGGAGTACCGCTGATTGTAGACAGCACAACTTCGACTCCGTATCTGCTTAATCCGATTCAGTATGGTGCGGATGTAGTGGTGCATTCTACTTCTAAATATATAAATGGAAGTGGAGATGCCATCAGTGGAATTATCATTGACAGCGGAAACTTTTCCTGGAGTCCGGAACGTTATCCGGAAATGAAGGAATATAAGAAATACGGAAAGTTTGCTTATCTTGTGAAACTGAGGAACGGAATCTGGCGAAACATGGGCGGCTGTCTGGCTCCGATGAACGCTTATCTGAATATTATCGGAATGGAGACACTTGGTCTTCGTATGGAGCGGGTCTGTAATAACGCTTTCCGGCTTGCCCAGGCACTGGAGAAGCTGGAAGGTGTATCTGTCAACTATCCGCTGCTGGAGTCCAGTCCATATCATGAACTGGCAGAAAAACAGCTTAGTGGAAAGGGTGGAGCGATTCTGACTATCCGTGCAGGTTCCAAAGAACGGGCGTATAAGCTGATCAATCATCTGAAATATGTAAAGATTGCAACCAATATCGGTGATGTGAGAACTCTGGTGATTCATCCGGCGTCTACAATTTATATCCACAGTACGCCGGAGGCAATGGAAGAGGCTGGAGTGTACGACGACACAATCCGTATCAGTGTGGGTATCGAAGATATAAAAGATTTGATAAAGGATTTCACAGAGGCAGTGGAGAGCCTTGGAGAAGAATAATTCATGATATACACATTATCAGGCGCTTTGGTCGGAACATGATAGTAACCGGACAGAGGCACTGGTTTAAAAACAGAATAACTGACAGACAGTCAGAGACAAGAGAAGCCCCGGAAGTTCAGGAGTGTCCAGTTAAGTGGAACTCGATGATCTTCCGGGCTTCTTTTTGCAGCAAAATTTTTTCAGATATTGAATCTGTTTCCGAAACCGTTTCGTTATAAAAAATAGCGGTTAAAAATTAACAACTATCTGCGGGCGCGTTTTTCAATCAGTCCGAGGAGTCCGTACAGGATAATAGCGATGATGCACAGAATGATAATGGACATCAGTACCCAGGTAAGCTTAAAGGTCTGGCTGGAATAGATGATCAGGTAGCCAAGCCCTTTTCTGGCACCGATAAATTCGCCTATGATAACACCAACCAGACACAGACCAATATTAACTTTCATAACACTGAGCAGTAACGGCACAGAAGACGGAAGAATAATCTTCATAAGCTTTTCTTTCTTCCCACCGCCCAGCGTCTCAATCAGCTTCAGTTTTTCCGGGTCAGCTTCGCCAAAACCTGTATACAGATTCAAAATCGAACCAAAGATAGCAACCGACATACCGCAGACAATAATCGTCCGTTCGTTGGCACCAAGCCATACAATAAGCAAAGGTGCCAGAGCAGATTTCGGAAGGCTGTTCAATACTACGAGATAAGGCTCTGTGATCTTCGCAAGTCTGGGACAGGTCCACAGCAGAACTGCCATCCCTGCACCCAGAACAACAACGAACAGAAAACTGACCAGTGTTTCCGTAATTGTAACAGAGAGATGGGGAAAAATAGAGCCGTCTCTGCACATACTGCAGAAGCTGTGCCAGATCATTACCGGACTGCTGAAGATAAAAGAATCGATCAGTCCGGTCCTGGCGGAGATTTCCCACAACACCAGAAAGAAAAGAAGAATAAATATCCGCAAAAAAAGAACAAGTTTCTTTTCTCTTTTCTGATGTCGGATATACTGTTGCTGATGATATGAGATTTCAGACATCATGATTCAGCTCCTTCCAGATAAGATTGAAATAAGATTTAAATTCAGGCGCATTTCTGGAAGCCATAGGAGTACGGTTCTCCAGATCAAAACAAACTGGCACAATCTTACGAATGATGGCAGGCCTTGGAGAAAGAATGATAACCCGGTCTGCCATGCTGATCGCTTCTGAAATATCATGGGTGACAAGAATTGCAGTCTTTTTTTCCTGACGCAGGATTTTGCCGATATCATCACTTACGCTGAGTCTGGTTTGAGAGTCGAGTGCAGAGAACGGCTCATCCAGCAGAAGAAGTTCCGGTTTTAATGCCAGAGTACGGATCAGTGCAGCTCTCTGGCGCATTCCTCCGGACAATTCGGACGGATGTGCAGAGCGGAATTTGTCCAAACCGTAATCTGAGAGAAGCTGATTTACATAAGCAAGTTTTTCGGCAGTGAGTTCCCTGCGGATTTCCAGTCCGAGAAGAACATTTTTATAAATTGTCCGCCACTCCAGCAGATGATCCTTTTGCAGCATATATCCGATACGGCAGTCACCGGAAGTTACCGGCGTGCCGTCCAGAAGAATCTGTCCCTGTTCTGGCCGGAGCAGACCACAGATCAGATTCAGCAGCGTGGACTTTCCACAGCCTGACGGCCCGACGATGGCGAGAAATTCACCTGGCATCAGTTGAAAGGATATATGAGAAAGGGCAGGGGTTTCCCCTGATAAACTGTGGTAGGAGAGACTGACATCTGTAATATCCAGCAGTGGTTTCATACAGATACCTCCATATTCGGTGAATAGTAACGAATATTTGTTACTGTTCACACACCACTATCCCGCGAGGTGTTTTGGCATGAATATGCCAAAATCCCGAGACATACAAGCCAAAATTCCATTGCCGCAGGCAATCTGGAATGAATTTTGGCTACGTTACTGTGAACGGAGTGAACAGTAACGAATATTTTCATAATTTATGATATGCAGAAATGTCAGGGTATGATATAATAGATAGACTATAGTATTTTTGCTGCTATAGTATTTGAGGGCAAATGTTCTGTAAGGAATACGTTACTGTTTACTATGTGTTTCATATCAGAAATATACATATATCAGACACTGTGACATACATGAATTGGGTATAGAAATCAGACGAATGCTGTAAAAAAATGTATAAGAAAGTGTAAGCAAATGAGAAACAAAAAGAAAGCAATATTTAACACCATTTTTCTGATCCTTATATTTTCCATTACCGTATATATGGTATTTAAGGGAGAGGATCTGGGAGAGATTATTCATACAGTACGGCAGGCAGATCCGGTTTACTTACTGGTCAGTGTGGTTTGTGTGGTACTGTTCATACTTGGCGAGTCTGTAATTATTTTCTATATGATGCGGACTCTCGGAGCAAAAGTAAAGATGGGGCATTGTGCTCTGTATTCTTTTGTGGGATTCTTTTTCAGCTGTATCACACCGTCTGCATCCGGCGGACAGCCAATGCAGATTTATTTTATGAAAAAGGACAAACTTCCGATTCCTGTCACTACGCTGGTCCTGATGATTGTCACAATTACTTATAAAGCGGTTCTGGTAGTGATCGGAATTGTAATCTGGATTTTTGGCAGAGGCTTTCTGGAAGGATATCTTGGCCAGTACATGTGGGTGTTTTACCTGGGTGTAGGTCTGAATATTTTCTGCGTTACTTTCATGATGATCCTTGTATTTGCACCTGGACTGGCGAAATGGATCATGGTAAAAGGTCTGAAACTTATTGAACATTTCCGTTTCCTTAAGCCAAAGACAACCCGGCTTGAGAAACTGGAAGCGTCTATGGACCAGTATCATGAAACTGCGGCTTTCTGGGCAAGTCACAAGCTGGTGATCCTGAAAGTGTTACTGATCACTATGGTGCAGAGGATTTTGTTATTTACAGTTACATACTGGGTATACCGTTCGCTGGGATTTCATGGATATTCCATTATAACCCTTACGATTTTGCAGTCTGTCATATCTGTCTCTGTTGATATGCTGCCTTTACCCGGAGGAATGGGAATCAGTGAGTCTCTTTATCTGGTGATGTTTGCACCGGTTTTCGGAGAAGCATTACTTCCTGCAATGCTGCTCAGCAGAGGAATTTCCTATTATGCACAGATGCTTATCAGTGCAGTGATGACCTGTGTGGCGTATTTCATAATAGGAAGAAAAGAACAAGAAGAAAAGTAGGGGGAGAAAATATGTTTTTAGGAATTTATGATTATACGGTAATATTGACTTATATAAGTCTGGGAATTTCCGTATTTGGAATTACCAGGGCTCTGGAGGGGGATTTTAAGGTTGCGATTTTCTGTCTGGCGCTTTCCGGACTGTGTGATATGTTTGACGGAAAGATAGCCAGAACAAAGAAGAACCGTACGGATGATGAGAAGAATTTCGGGATTCAGATCGATTCCTTATGTGATGTGGTCTGCTTTGGTATTTTTCCGGCAATGATCTGTTACTGTCTGGGTGTGAATACATCGGCGGGGGTTGGGGCGCTTATTTTTTACAGTGTGGCATCTGTCATCCGCCTTGCATATTTTAATGTTTCAGAAGCAAAGAGACAGAATGAGACTTCTGAGAACAGACAGTATTATCAGGGGCTTCCGATCACATCCATGGCGATCATCCTGCCGTTCCTTTATCTGATGAGAAGATATTGCGGACTCTATTTCCTGATCGTGATACATATTGCAGTAATTATCGTGGGACTGCTTTTTATTCTGGATATCAAGGTAAAAAAACCTCAGAATCCGGTACGTATCCTGCTGGTTGCAGTCGTGGCACTTGCACTTGCGAAGATGTTCCGTTTGATATAAAATAAATATAACTGTTGACTGGCCGCAGCGGTTCCCGGGAAACGGGGAGGCTGCGGTTATACTTTTATGGAGGGAAGATACGAATGAAGTATATTGACAGAAAAGGAAATATCACGATTGAAGAGAATGAGCAGGATAAATTCCTGCGGCATTTATATAATGACCGGGGTGGCAGACTCTGCCTGAAACTCCTGATCAGACCTTTCGTGTCAAAGGCAGCGGGAGTCCTGCTTAACACCAGACTTTCTGCCAGATTTGTACCGGATTTTGTAAAAAACAACAAGATTGACCTGAGCATTTACGAAAAACAGAACTTCTCTTCATGGAATGACTTCTTTATAAGGCGCATCCGAAAAGAAGAACGCCCGATCGATATGCGCGAAAACATCCTGATCAGCCCCTGTGACGGAAAACTTTCCGTACACAGGATCAGCTCAGACTCACGTTTCAGCATCAAAGATACAGAATATACAGCAGGACAGCTTCTGAAGAATAAGGCAATTGCTGAGAGATACACAGGCGGCTATGCGCTGATTTTCAGACTGACAGTAGATGACTATCATCATTACTGCTATGTGGCAGATGGAAGAAAATCCGCGAATGTAACTCTGCCCGGCGTTTTCCACACAGTGAATCCTGCAGCAAACGATGTATATCCCATCTACAAAGAAAACGCCAGAGAATACACTCTGCTGAAAACAAAACAATTCGGAACCATCCTCATGATGGAAGTAGGCGCCATGATGGTAGGAAAAATCACAAATCTCCATAAAAATCCTGCCACAGTAAAGAAAGGCCAGGAAAAAGGCAACTTCGAATTCGGAGGTTCCACAATAATCCTCCTCATCCAGCCGGGAAAAGTCCGTATTGCCTATGATCTGATCGAGAATACAGAAGAGGGATATGAGACTATTGTAAAAATGGGCGAACGAATAGGAGAGTGCAGGAAGTTAAAAAATACAAAGAATCATTACGAAGGCACAATAGAGAATACCTGAACAGGTATTCGCATTTTATTAAAAGATAATAAAAAGCATTTGTGAAGATGCAGAAAGGATATAATAATACTGTTGAATAAACGAAACTATCAGAAAGAACTGGAAAAACTTATAGATCAGGCGCAAAAAGATAACAAGATCCCAAGCCTGTTTCTCCACAGCTGCTGTGCACCCTGCAGCAGTTACGTACTGGAATACCTGTCAAAATATTTCAACATCACAGTATTCTACTACAACCCAAACATCTACCCGGAAGAAGAATATCGCAAACGAGTCCATGAAATTACCCGTCTTGTAAACTCCATGGAATTTGAACACCCTGTCAAACTGATAGAGGGTCACTACGACCCACAGGAATTCTTCCAGATGGCAAAAGGCCTCGAAGACGTACCCGAAGGTGGCGAACGCTGCTTCAAATGCTACCGCCTCCGCATGGAAGAAGCAGCAAAACTGGCAGAAGAGGGCGGCTATGACTATTTTACCACCACCCTTTCCATCAGCCCTCTGAAAAACGCAGCCAAGATCAACGAAATCGGTGAAGAACTGGCAGAAATCTACCACGTCCAACACCTCCCATCTGACTTCAAGAAAAAAAACGGCTACAAACGTTCCATCGAACTATCCCACGAATACGACCTCTACCGTCAGAACTACTGCGGTTGCGTCTATTCCCGAAGAGAGGCTGAAAACAGAAAATAAAGCAGTAACCACAATTATGTAACATATAGCCAATACCCAGTGAAGAAAAAGAAGGTGTGTTGGGGCGCATTTGAGGGTTCTTGTAATTCTTGGTATTCGGGAATCTGCGTTATGAGCCGACCGTCTCACGTGTCTGAGCGAAGTTTGCAACGGAGCGAGTTTGAGAGGGCGGCTCATGGTTTTAGCAGATTCCCGAATGCCTTAGAATTACAGGGTTCCGAAACTAAGCCCCAACACACCTTCTTTTTCTTCACGTACCTTTTGAATGATTCCAAACTAACTACTTTGCAATACTGAAAAAATATGTTACACTAACACGTAAAAGCAATAATACCAAAAATAAAGAAGAAACGAGGAATAACACAATGGCACAGCTTTGGGGCGGACGTTTCACAAAAGAAACAGACAAACTTGTATATAACTTCAACGCATCCATCTCTTTTGACCAGAAATTCTATGAGCAGGACATCAGAGGCAGCAAAGCACACGTAGCAATGCTCGCCAGACAGGGGATCCTGACAGCAGAAGAAAAAGATCAGATTGAAGCAGGTCTTGACGGAATCCTTGCAGATGTAAGATCCGGCAAACTCGAAATCACATCCGAATATGAAGATATCCACAGCTTTGTCGAAGCAAACCTTATCGACAGAATCGGTGATGCAGGCAAGAAACTTCACACAGGAAGAAGCCGTAACGACCAGGTAGCCCTTGACATGAAACTCTATGTAAGAGATGAGATTGACGAGACAGACGAACTGGTAAAGAAACTTCTCGAAGCACTTCAGAAGATCATGGAAGAGAATGTCCACACATACATGCCAGGCTTCACACACGTCCAGAAAGCGCAGCCGGTCACACTGGCTCACCACGTAGGTGCATACTTTGAAATGTTTGTACGTGACAGAAGCAGACTTGCAGATATCCGTAAGAGAATGAACACCTGCCCTCTGGGTGCAGGTGCACTGGCAGGAACCACCTACCCACTTGACAGAGAATATACAGCACAGCTTCTCGGTTTCGACGGCCCGACCAGAAACAGCATGGACTCTGTATCAGACAGAGACTATGTGATTGAGCTTCTGTCCGCATTCTCCACAATTATGATGCACATGAGCCGTTTCTGCGAAGAAATCATTATGTGGAACTCCAATGAATACCGCTTCGTAGAGATAGACGATGCCTACAGCACAGGCAGCAGTATCATGCCTCAGAAAAAGAACCCGGATATCGCAGAACTTGTAAGAGGAAAAACAGGTCGTGTATACGGAGCATTAACATCTATCCTTACAACCATGAAGGGAATCCCTCTTGCATACAACAAAGATATGCAGGAAGACAAAGAACTTACATTTGATGCCATTGACACTGTAAAAGGATGTCTTGCCCTCTTCACAGGCATGATCTCTACTATGCAGTTCAACAAACAGAATATGGAAGCAAGTGCAAAGAATGGCTTTACAAATGCTACAGATGCAGCCGATTATCTGGTAAATCATGGAGTACCTTTCCGCGATGCACACGGCATTGTAGGCCGTCTGGTGCTTACCTGTATTGATAAAGGGATTTCTCTGGATGAACTTCCTCTTGAAGAATATAAAGCCATCAGCCCGGTATTCGAGAACGATATTTACGAAGCAATCAGTATGAAAACCTGTGTGGAAAAACGTATGACCATCGGTGCACCGGGACCTGACGTGATGGAGAAAGTGATCGCTGAGAACAAAAAATATCTGGAAGAAAATTAAAAAAAATGCTTGCAATTTATTTTGGTTTGTTATAGTATGTACAAGAAAGACAGATGTACGCAATATAAGGACACCTGGATAAAAATGTCCGCGAAAGGGTAGAGACGCGGGCAGAAGATAAAGAGGAGAAAGATATTATGAGTGAAAAGCTTAGAGTCGGTATTTTAGGTGCTACAGGTATGGTAGGTCAGAGATTTATCTCTCTGCTTGAGAATCATCCATGGTTTGAAGTTGTAACTGTAGCTGCAAGTCCGAGAAGTGCAGGAAAGACATACGAAGAGGCAGTTGGCGGAAGATGGAAAATGGATACTCCAATGCCGGAGGGTGTCAAGAATCTTGTTGTTATGAACGTAAACGAAGTAGAGAAGGTTGCTGCAACAGTTGATTTCGTATTCTCTGCTGTAGATATGTCAAAAGAAGAGATCAAGAAGATCGAAGAAGAATATGCTAAGACAGAGACACCGGTTGTTTCCAACAACAGTGCTCACAGATGGACACCGGATGTACCGATGGTAGTGCCGGAAATCAATCCGGAACACTTCGATGTAATCGAATCCCAGAAGAAACGTCTTGGAACAACACGCGGATTTATCGCTGTTAAACCAAACTGTTCTATCCAGAGTTATGCTCCTGTATTAACTGCATGGAAAGAGTTCGAGCCATATGAAGTAGTTGCTACTACATATCAGGCAATCTCCGGAGCAGGTAAGACATTTAAGGACTGGCCGGAAATGGTTGGAAACATCATCCCATACATCGGTGGCGAGGAAGAGAAGAGCGAGAAAGAGCCATTAAGAATCTGGGGTAAAGTAGAAGACGGTGTAATCAAACCTGCTACAGAACCGGTTATCACATGCCAGTGTATCCGTGTACCGGTACTGAACGGACATACAGCAGCTGTATTCGTTAAATTCCGCAAGAAACCTACCAAAGAGCAGCTGATCCAGAAGCTGGTTGAGTTTAAGGGACTTCCGCAGGAGCTTGAGCTTCCAAGCGCTCCGAAGCAGTTCATCCAGTATCTTGAGGAGGACAACCGTCCGCAGGTACAGATGGATGTAAACTATGAGAATGGAATGGGAGTATCTGTAGGACGTCTTCGTGAGGATACTGTTTATGATTACAAGTTCATCGGACTTTCCCATAACACAGTAAGAGGTGCCGCAGGCGGAGCAGTTCTCTGTGCAGAAACTCTGAAAGCGAAAGGATATATCCAGGCTAAATAAGAACTGGATCCTTTACAGGAAATAAAGAAAATCATCAGAAACGGGATATCGGTTTTTCCGGTGTCCTGTTTTTGCGTATGTGGAAGGAACAAAGGAGATATGCGCAGAAAAGTAATTACTACAGTTGTGACATTTTCCACAACCACGGCTGCCATGAAAATGGAAAAAACGGCCAGGGAATCCGAATTTCCGGGAAGGCTGATCCCGATCCCTTCAGAGATCAGTGCCCAGTGCGGACTGGCATGGAAATGCGTGGAGCAATCAGAGGAGGAAACAGAAAAATTCCTGAAAAAAAAGGAACTGGCCTGGGATGGCATCTATCGTGTTCTGGTATAAAACGGATATTGTTTGTTGTATGTAACAAAACGGAAATTTTTGAAAATTTTCGCATTTTTATTGTGAAATAAATGGTAAAGTGTTACAATATAACAAGCAGATTTCCGGAAAGCGTGTTGCTGTGAACAAAGAAGCAGCAACAAAGTGCCACGCTTGCTAAAAATATGTGGAGGTGCTATTTATGAACAGGGAGGATGTAGAGAAACTGTCAACCGCTGCGAAGGGTAAGATAAACTTACTGAACAGCAATTTCGGAAAATACTTTATGCGGGCGATCATGGCCGGATTTTTTATTGATGTGGCGATGATCTACAGTAACGTTGTTGGAAATGTATTTTCCAAGACATTCCCGGAATGGGGGAAATTCCTTGGAGCCATCGTGTTCTCTATTGCGGTCCTGCTGATCGCAATGGTAGGAGGAGAGCTGTTTACCGGTAACAATCTGGTAATGGCTTTTGGTGCGTATGACAAGAGCGTATCATGGAAAGATGTTGGAAAGGTCTGGGGAATCAGTTACATCGGCAATTTTGTGGGATGCCTGATCCTGGCGCTGATCTTTGTAGGTGCCGGAGCGTCCGGTACAGCAGATTATTTTGCCGGATTTATAAACGGAAAACTGAGTATTCCGGCAGGACAGATGTTTTTCCGTGCGGTACTTTGTAATTTCTTCGTCTGTCTTGCTGTTCTCTGCGGCATTAAGCTGAAGAGTGAGTCAGGCAAGTTCCTGATGATCGTGATCTGTATTTCAGGTTTCGTTGTCAGCGGATTTGAGCATTGTATTGCAAATATGGGTATTTTTACAGTTGCATTCTGTATGGTGCCAGGATTGTCTGTCGGCGCTATGCTTAAAAGCATGGTGATCGTAACACTGGGAAATATAGTTGGCGGAGGTGTGCTTCTGGCATGGCCGCTTAGAAAGATGAGTGCAGATAAATAGTATGGCAAAGGCTTTATACATAGCGGAGAAGCCCAGCGTGGCACAGGAATTTGCGAAGGCTTTGAAGATCAACGGTCAGAGAAAAGACGGATATCTGGAATCTGATGATTCTGTGGTAACCTGGTGTGTAGGACACCTGGTTACCATGAGCTATCCCGAAAAATATGATATCAAGTTTAAAAGGTGGAGTTTTGATACCCTGCCTTTTTTGCCGCGCGAATTTAAATATGAAGTGATCCCCGGGGTCAAAAAGCAGTTCGAGATCGTAAAAGGACTGCTGAACCGGCCAGATGTGGATACCATTTATGTGTGTACCGACTCCGGACGTGAGGGTGAATATATCTACCGTCTGGTAGCCCAGATGGCAGGAGTAAAGGGGAAAGTCCAGAAACGTGTGTGGATCGATTCCCAGACAGAGGAAGAGATCTTAAGAGGGATCCGTGAAGCGAAGGATATCTCGGAGTATGATAATCTGGCAGCATCTGCGTATCTCCGCGCAAAGGAAGATTATCTTATGGGAATCAATTTTTCCAGAGTTCTGACCTTGCGCTACGGAAGCAGTGTCACCAATTATCTCCATTCCAAATATCAGGCCATTGCAGTTGGGCGTGTGATGACCTGTGTTCTTGGCATGGTGGTGCGGAGAGAACGGGAGATCCGTGTCTTTGTGAAGACACCGTTTTACCGTGTCCTTGGCAGCATTGGACTTGCAGGCGAAAATTTTGACGGTGAATGGAGAGCTGTGGAAGGCAGCCGGTATTTCCAGTCCCCGTATCTTTATAAAGAAAACGGCTTCAGGAAAAAAGAGCATGCACAGATGCTGATCGATCAGCTGATGGTGAGCCAGCCCCTTTCCTGTATTGTGGAAAAGGTGGAACGAAAAAAAGAAAACAAAAATCCGCCGCTTCTTTTTAACCTGGCGGAGCTTCAGAATGTGTGCTCAAAGCTGTTTAAGATCAGTCCGGACGAGACACTCCGGATCGTACAGGAGCTTTATGAGAAGAAGCTGGTGACTTATCCGAGAACGGATGCCAGAGTTCTTTCCACGGCAGTGGCCAAGGAGATATACAAGAATATTTCCGGTCTTCGAAATTATCAGCAGGCCGGTGCTGCGGCGGCAGAGGTTTTGGGGATGGAATCCTGGAAAAGCATTGCAAAGACCAGATATGTGAATGACAAGCAGATCACAGACCATTACGCGATCATTCCTACCGGTCAGGGATTGAATGCGCTTGGAAGCGTGTCTCTTACTGCACAGCGTGTGTACGAGACCATTGTACGGAGATTTTTGTGTATTTTTTATCCGCCGGCCGTTTATCAGAAGGTGAGTCTTGTGACGAAGCTGGACGGCGAGGCATTCTTTTCATCCTTTAAGGTTCTCAAAGAAGAAGGCTATCTGAAGATCGCCACGAATTCTTTTTCGCGGAAAAGGGCTTCAGACAGTGAGAAAAATAGAAATGGAGAGGAAGACGAGGTTTCCTGTGATACTGTGCTCCTGGAGGCGTTGCAGAAGCTGAAAAAGGGTGATATACTTCCTGTGAACGGTTTGAGTATCAAGGAGGGTGAGACTTCACCGCCCAAACGATACAATTCCGGTTCCATGATCCTTGCCATGGAAAATGCAGGACAGCTGATCGAGGATGAGGAGCTTCGAGCCCAGATCAAGGGAAGCGGGATCGGCACCAGTGCTACCCGTGCCGAAATCCTGAAGAAACTTTTTAACATCAAATATCTGGCACTGAACAAAAAGACCCAGGTGATCACTCCAACACTTCTTGGGGAAATGATCTTCGATGTGGTAAATTGTTCTATCCGGCAGCTTCTGAACCCGGAGCTTACGGCAAGCTGGGAAAAGGGGCTCACCTATGTGGCAGAGGGCAGCATCACGGAACAGGAATATATGGACAAGCTGGAGCATTTTGTGCGGGTACGTACCCGGCAGGTGGAGGCAAGCAATTATCAGTATAACCTGCGGCAGTTTTTTGATGTGGCCGCTGTAAACTACAGGAAGCCGGAGCGAGCTTCCAGACAGGGAGGAAAGAGATCATCATGATGAAAGATTTTACTATCAGCAATATGCTGGATCTGAATGAGACCATTGCAGCAGAGCTTTTTGAGGGGAAAACCTATCCGTGGGAGGTTCTTCCGGAGATCGGAGATTTCATTATCAAGCTGGGAAAAACACTGGATCCTTCTGAATATGAGGAGAAGGGCGAAAATGTATGGATCGCAAGATCCGCTACAGTTGCGCCGACTGCAAGTATCACCGGACCGGCTATCATTGGCAGAGACGCCGAGGTGCGCCACTGTGCGTTTATCCGCGGCAAGGCTATCGTTGGTGAGGGCGCAGTTGTGGGAAATTCCACAGAGCTTAAGAATGCAGTGCTGTTTAACAAGGTTCAGGTTCCTCATTATAATTATGTTGGAGATGCTGTGCTGGGATATAAGTCCCACATGGGTGCCGGATCGATCTGTTCCAACGTAAAATCAGACAAGAAGCTGGTTGTCGTAAAAGACGGGGATGAAGAGATCGAAACCGGTCTTAAGAAATTCGGAGCGATGCTCGGAGATCATGTTGAAGTCGGATGCGGTTCTGTGCTGAATCCCGGTACTGTGATCGGACGGAATTCTAATATCTACCCGCTGTCACCGGTACGTGGATGTGTTCCTGCAGATTCCATTTATAAAAATGCAAAAGAGATCGTAAAGAAAAAATAAGAAACAGATTCTTCTGGACACGCATTTAGGCTGCACTTTTGAGAGAGTGCAGCTTTTTTTGATGGGTGCCGGATGCAACAGTATTGGTCGTGGAAGGATGAACCGACCGGGAGCGGGCGGGATTAAGATAAAAACAAAAGCTGTCGAAGTATGACCAGTCCTATAATATGGACTGGGTAAAACCAGTAAAAGAAATATTTTGCTGATTTTCCGCGGATGAAGCCTCTTTTTCCATTGTACAGGTTAATGGACAGAAAGGCAAAGGAGGCTCTCCATTCATAGTAAAGCCAGCAGCTTCCGAGGATTGCCTGGCCTGGCTTATCGTTTCGCATATAGAACATGATCAGCAGGAAGATATACCCCCGCCATCCATAGTCTGCTTTCAGAAAAATGGAAACAACAAGCAGTCCCAGGATGCAGAGAAGCTGCATCGAAGGTCTGGCCTGGAAATATTCAATGGCACAAAAGGCCAGATATCCGAGGAAAAGCGTAAAAAACACATTTTGTCTTTCGTAACGCAGCGTATTTGTAAACATCAGATTCCACGGAATTTCTGAGAGCAGCGCAAAAAGAAGGAGATTTCTTCCATAGAGGAACCTGCTCCGTGTATGCCGGAAGCCTTCCAGCAGGAGAAAACAGAAGATGGGAAAAGCAGCTCTTCCGATATCGCGGAAAATAAGATACACACTGTATTCTCTTCCGAGAAGCGTAAACAGGACTTTCTGTGCAGGCGGATACATACTTAAAATCACAGCTCCGATATGATCGATCAGCATGGTGATGATCGCAATCATCTTCAGGGCGCTTCCGCTGAGAATACGGTATTTTTCTGGAAAAACAGAATCCACAGATGCATTCATGAAAAATATACCTCCAGGGTTAAACTTGCTAATATATTATCACATACATACAGTAGTTGCCAGAAATATTTGACAGTTAGGCATGCAATACTGCCGGAATAACTACCAATATTATGCGTTTTATGGCAAAATTTTATCAAATATGACTGGACGAAACAACGGTTTTGTGAGAAAATAGCCGTAGGGTGTTATCGAACTTTTTTCTCAATAACATCGGTCAATCTATACTTGAAAGGAGTTTTAAAATGATTTATTCACGCGAAGTAGAAGAAATGTGTCCAGTGGCACAGGGCGTACATCATGGTGCCGCTCCGATCCCGGAAGAAGCAAAATGGGTTCAGGCAAAAGAAGTAAAGGATATCTCCGGATTTACACACGGTGTTGGCTGGTGTGCTCCGCAGCAGGGTGCTTGTAAGCTTTCCCTTAACGTTAAAGAGGGAATCATCCAGGAGGCACTTGTTGAGACAATCGGATGTTCAGGAATGACTCATTCTGCAGCTATGGCTTCTGAGATCCTTCCAGGACTTACCGTTATGGAGGCAC
>OGRL01001783.1_pt1 | contig 15498 bp, 10 predicted proteins | sample 1553481 | NCBI WGS metagenome assembly OGRL01 (sample SAMEA2580036, study PRJEB22360) | human gut metagenome
CCAAAACCCGGCCTGATAACAGGAGTTATAATTTAAAACAAAAGTAAGATGAAAAAAGCAGATTATTTAACCCACATCACCGACCGGAGAAACCGGAATCTCAAATTCTTCTCTCTTTTTGTATCTTCTATGGACATGCGCTGCATGCGCTGATCTTTTATACCCCCTATTCCGATTTACCGGCTTACGATACTACCAGGTAGTAGTTGGCAAGCCCCGTTAATAAACATTCGGTTTAATGTTTATTTTATAGTGGTATAGTCGAATCCGAACTATATCCTGACCAATTTAAAGGGTAAACGCCCCAGACATGAAACGCTCATTAAAAAACGACAAAATGAAAACTTACGCAGAAATCAATGAAAAGATAAAAAAAGGGACTGCCGTAGTACTGACAGCCGAAGAAGTATCCGAATTATCCAAGACATTATCACCCAAAGAAATTGCAGAAAAAGTAGACGTAGTAACCACCGCCACTTTCGGAGCGATGTGTTCTTCGGGTGCATTTTTGAATTTCGGTCATTCCAATCCCCCTATCCGGATGGAGAAGATCGAATTGAACGGCGTCCGGGTTAGTGGTGGACTGGCAGCGGTAGATACTTATGTCGGCGCTACAGATTGTAACCCATCCTCTCCGGCTTATGGCGGAGCCCATATCATCGAAGACCTGGTCAATGGTAAAGACATTACGCTCGAAGCCTGGGGAAAAGGGACGGATTGTTATCCCCGCAAACATATAAAAGCTATTATCAACAAGAATTGCATCAATGAAGCTATCTTATACAATCCGCGAAATTGTTACCAAAACTATAATGTAGCGACCAACACCACCGATCAGATCAAATATACCTACATGGGTACGCTGCTTCCTAAGATGAGGAATGCCTCTTACAGTTCTGCCGGTGAGCTATCGCCCTTGCTTAACGATCCGGAATGCCGGACCATCGGGTTGGGAACTCATATTTTCCTTTGCGGTACAGACGGTTATGTCACCTGGAACGGCACTCAGTTCAACACTTCCAAAGCGGTAAATGAACACGGTATTCCCACTAGTAATGCCCGTACGATAGCCGTTGTGGGTGACTTGAAAAACATGAACACCCAATACCTCCGGGGGGCATATATCGAAAAATACGGTATCACCTTATATGTCGGAATCGGAATTCCTATCCCTATTCTGGACGAAGATCTGGCAAAAAGAGTGTCTATCCGGAATGAACAAATCGAAACGACTGTCGTCGATTATGGGAATGGCAATCAAATTCTGGGAAAAACGAATTATGCCGCTCTACAAAGTGGTGCTATCGAAATCAATGGCCATAAAGTAAGAACAGCGCCCCTTTCCAGTCTGGCCAAAGCCCGGGAAATCGCAGATTTACTGAAAAGCTGGATTCAGAAAGGTGAATTTTTACTCACCGAACCGGTACGGCCAATGCCTGTACAAGCCAGCCTGAACGGATTGAAAGCCATTGAAGATTAAAATTTAAAACCTTGTCAATTAGAAACATCATGATAAAGAAAGTTGTATTATCCTTCCCGGTAGATGCTACCGACAGATCGCTGACCTATGACCTGGTCAAATTATACGATATCCGGATCAATATACTGAAAGCCGAAATACAAGCCGGGAAATCCGGTAATCTATTAGTCGAACTCGAAGCTGATACCGACAAACTGGACCAGGGTATCGCCTATTTAATCGAAAACGGAGTTACGGTAAGTCCGGTATCCAGTAAAGTATCGTATGACGCGAGCCTCTGTATCGATTGTGGCAACTGTGTATCGGCCTGCTTTTCCCACGCGTTGACCATAGGGGCACCGGATTGGAAACTGCATTTCAATCCGGAAAAATGTATTGCCTGCAAATTATGTTTGAAAGCTTGTCCTCTCAAACTATTCCGGATCGAATTTGCCGAAGCCTGAATTTACCCTATGCCGTATGGAATATATCGATCGTACCTATCGCAAGCATTTCCGTCAGGATCGCTGGAGCTATTTTACCATAGCTTATAAAGAAACCGATCTGTGTATCGGCGTGGACCGGGGTTCCTGGCAACCGGAAATACCGGTCTGTGCAGAACGATTTGTCCGGGAATTACGGACGGATATGGACCGCTGGATCGGTTTACATCCGGATTATGCCCAGGCTTTAACCCCCTTTCAGGCAAGCGAGGATGCTCCCGGCATATTCAAAGAGATGTCGCGGGCAGCACAAACAAGCGGTATCGGCCCGATGAGTGCCGTAGCCGGCGCCGTCGCTCTGAAAGTAGGGGAAAACCTGAAAAAACGATTCGGTATAAAAGAAGTGATCGTCGAAAACGGAGGGGATATTTATGCCGACCTCTGTCAGGATATGGATATTTCGGTATTTGCCGGTTCTTCCCCCTTGTCTGAAAAGGTCGGTTTGCATATCGAGGCAGCCTATGCCCCCCTCGGGATTTGTACCTCTTCCGGAACCGTCGGTCCGTCACTCAGCTTCGGTAAAGCCGATGCGGTGATGATTGTCTGTTCGGATGTGATACTGGCCGACACTTATGCAACCGCTTTCGCCAACACGATTCAGACAGCGGAGGATGTCCAGACCTGCATCGAAAAAATCAGGGAGCAGGAAGACATACTGGCCGCCATTGCGATCAAAGACGATAAATTAGGTATATGCGGTAATTTTGAACTCAAACTTTTTTGAATTGAACGAACGTACAACTATGATACAAGACGAAATCAAGAAGCGGATTCTGATCCTCGACGGAGCCATGGGAACAGCTATCCAGCACTACGGTCTGACAGAGGCCGATTTTCGCGGTAGTGAATTTATCTCCCATCCGGTAAACCTGAAAGGCAACAACGATATCCTGAACCTGACCTGTCCCGAAGTGATCCGGCAGATTCATCGGTCGTATATCGAAGCAGGAGCCGATATTATCGAAACCAATACTTTCAACTCGAACGCCATCTCACAAGCCGAATATCGGGGAGAAAAGCTCGTATACCGTTTAAACTACGCGGGGGCGAAATTAGCTGTAACGGAAGCCCGTGCAGCTTCACACCAGGTATATGTAGCCGGCAGTATGGGACCGACTTCCAAGACATTATCCCTATCACCGGATGTCAACCGGCCGGAATTCCGTCCAGTGGACTTCGATACCCTGGTCTCGACTTATGCAGAGCAGGTAAGCGGATTAATCGACGGCGGAGTAGATCTCTTGTTAGTGGAAACCGTTTTCGACGGTCTGAATGCAAAAGCAGCCCTTTATGCCATTACCCAGGTACAGGAAGAAAAAAGGACTTCACTCCCTGTCATGTTATCGGCCACCATCAACGACAGAAGTGGGCGGACGCTCACCGGACAGAGCCTGGAAGCACTTTACACCACCGTATCCCATTACCCGCTGTTCAGTTTCGGATTGAATTGTTCGTTCGGGGCCACCGACTTATTGCCGTTTATCGAACGCTTATCCAAGACGCTGCCTTGTCCGTTGAGTATTTATCCTAATGCAGGTCTTCCCAACGAAATGGGAGAATATGATGAAAGCCCGGAGCTAACGGCTTCCTGTCTGAAACAGATGGCCACAGCAGGTTTACTCAATATCGCGGGAGGGTGTTGCGGTACTACTCCGGAGCACATCCGGGCCATACGTGAAGCCCTTCAAGCCATTTCTCCCCGACAGCTACCGGTTATCCCGGCCCAGCTTGTGGTAAGTGGTCTGGACAAGGTCGTAGTCGATAAAGCCCAAAATAACTTCATCAATGTCGGTGAACGGACCAATGTTGCCGGTTCCGCTAAATTTGCCAAACTCATCCACGCCAAAGCTTATGAAGAAGCTGCCCGGATCGCCCGGAAACAAATCGAGGACGGGGCATCGGTTATCGATATCAACATGGACGATGCCATGCTCGACAGTGCTCTCGAAATGTCCACTTTCGTCCGTTATATCAGCAATGACCCCGATATTGCCCGGGCAGCCCTGATGATCGATTCTTCGGATTGGAATACCATTTTAGCAGGGCTCAAAAATGCCCAGGGAAAATGTATCGTCAATTCGATCAGCCTGAAAGAAGGAGAGGATCTGTTTCTGGCAAAAGCCCGGGAAATACATCATTTGGGAGCTGCTGTCGTCGTTATGGCTTTCGACGAACAGGGACAAGCCGTCACTTATGAACGTAAAATCGAAATCTGTGAGCGGGCTTACCGGCTCTTAACCCGGCAAGCCGGTTTCCGTGCGGAAGACATCATTTTCGACGTCAATATTCTGGCTATCGGAACAGGCCTGGAAGAGCACAATAATTACGCCGTCGATTTTATCCGGGCAATAGCCTGGATCAAGGCCAACCTGCCGGGATGCCGTACTTCCGGCGGAGTCTCCAATCTCTCGTTTTCTTTCCGGGGAAATAACCCGGTGCGCGAAGCCATGCACTCCGTATTTCTCTACCATGCGATCGAGGCAGGCATGGATATGGGCATCGTCAATCCGGCCATGTTACAGGTATACGATGAGATAGAGCCTCAATTACTGGAAGCAGTAGAAGAGGTGGTATTGAACAAACACCCGGAAGCCACGGAACGCCTGATCGAACTGGCCGAACAAATCAAGGGACAGAAAACCGCAGACGGAAAGGCTATAAAAAATGAAGAATGGCGCACCCGTACGTTATCCGAACGCCTGAATTTCGCTCTGATCAAAGGTAATACGGAATATCTGGAAGCCGATCTGGCCGAAGCCCTGACCGTTTATGCCTCTCCCGTCGAAATCATCGAAGGTCCCCTGATGCAGGGGATGGATAAAGTGGGGACACTATTCGGTGAAGGAAAAATGTTTTTACCCCAAGTGGTAAAATCGGCGAAAGCGATGAAAGCAGCTGTCGCAATTTTACAACCGGAGATCGAGAAACACAACGCCGGTACGGGAGAAAATATACAGCGCCCTAAAGTTGTCCTTGCGACTGCCAAAGGAGATGTACACGATATCGGTAAAAACATCGTCAGTATCGTATTGACCTGCAACAATTTCGATGTCATCGACCTGGGGGTGATGGTCGATAACCAAAAAATCGTTGCCGCAGCTAAAGCCCATCGGGCAGACCTGATCGGAATCAGCGGACTCATCACTCCTTCCCTAAGCGAAATGGAAGCTTTGTGTGAGTTACTACAGAAAGAGCAGCTCCGGATTCCGCTTATCGTAGGCGGAGCGACCACTTCAACCGTACATACCGCTGTAAAACTGGCACCCCGATACGATTATGGTGTCATCCAGGGGGGAGATGCCTCCCGGACTGCAGGGATCATGAAACGGCTACTATCCGACCGGTCGTCCTACCTCGCACAAGTGAAAGCAGAACAGGAAAAAATACGCGGGCAATATTATCATAAACAAGACCGTTTGCTTCCTTATACAGAAGCCCAGACCCTGGCTCCTGTCTTTGACCGGGAAAGTTACCGGTTGCCTGCCAGTTTCGGAGAACACAATCTGTTGGGAAAAAATATGGACTTGCAGGACCTGATCGCTAAAATCGATTGGACTCCATTTTTCCATTTCTGGGGATTCAAGGGTAAATTCCCGGAAATCATTCATCAGCATGAAGAAGCCGACCGTACTTACCAGGCCGCTCTGGAAATGTTGGGCACCGTTATTGCCGGCAATGAATTCGAAGCTTCGATCGTGGTCAACTTCTTCGATGCCTATGCAGAAGATGACGAAATCGTATTGGATAACGGTCACCGTCTCCCCATGTTGCGTCAACAAAAAGCGGGGCAAGAATGCCTGAGTTTATCCGATTATATCTGTCCCAAGGCTTACGGAACTTCCACCATCGGGTTATTCGCCCTGAAAGTCGCCGACAAACAGGGCAGTTGTAACTGCCACGACTTCAGCCATCTGCTGCGTGAAAGCTTATGTGCCCGGTTAACCGAAGCTTTGGCCGAATGGATGCAGGAACAATTGAGTGAAGGTTTGTCCCTGATCCGCCCGGCCTTCGGCTATTCGGCCTGTCCGGATCATTCACTGAAAAAAGATGTCTTCGACCTATTGGATGCACCGTCTAAAATCGGGGTTTCCCTGACCACGTCTTATGCGATCTATCCGACGACAAGTCTTTGTGGTATGCTCATCGCCCATCCTGCTGCCCGTTATTTCAGCATTGGAAAAATCGGTGCAGACCAGTTGACGGACTATTGCACGAAGCGGGCGATCACCCTGGAAGAAGGAAAAAGATTATTAGGATTATAAAACCGGGCGAGCTACGCCCATAACCAGTACATCATGACTAAAGTAATCGATATTATCAATCAGAAAAAGGCACCTTTCGCTTCGTTCGAACTGGTGCCTCCATTGAAAGGAAGCGATATCAACAAACTATACGGAGCCATAGAACCTCTGATGGAATTCGCCCCTCCTTTCATCAATATCACCTTTCACCGGGATGAAGTGGAATTCCGCCAAACGGCCGACGGTACCTTTGAAAAAGTGACCATCACCAAACGGCCGGGATCGGTAGCCATTGCAGCAGCGATTATGAAACGGTTTCCCGTAGAAGTCGTCCCCCATCTGATCTGCGGAGGAGCCAGTAAACATCAGATCGAGAACGACCTGATCGACCTGAACTTCCTGGATATTCAGAATGTAGTCGCTTTACGCGGAGATGCTATCCCCGGCCAAAAATATTTCGTTCCCGAACCCGACGGCCACCGTTACAGTTGCGAACTGGTGGGACAAATCCACAATATGAACCGGGGAATTTACCTGGACGAATGTCTGAAAAATGCCGTACCTACTAATTTTTGTATCGGTGTCGCCGCTTATCCCGAAAAACATTATGAAGCCCCGAATATAGACATCGATATCGAAAATCTGAAACGCAAAGTAGATGCAGGAGCCGATTATATCGTTACTCAAATGTTTTTCGACAATACCCGGTTTTATGAATTTACAGCCAAATGCCGGGCCGCCGGTATCACTGTTCCGATCATCCCCGGCCTGAAACCCATCTCGACGCAAACCCACATCGAAATGCTCCCCCGGGCTTTCAGTATCGACCTGCCCCAGGAACTGATGAACGAAGTCCGGAAATGTAAAGACAATAAAGCCATCTATCAGGTAGGCATCGAATGGTGTACAGCCCAAAGCAAGGATTTATTAGCCCACGGTGCCCCGGCTATCCACTATTATACCATGGGAAAAGCCGACAACATCCGGGAGATTTTAAAACGTACTTTTTAAATAGTTACAAAAGTAACTATTTAAAAAGTAGAATTAACTCAGTTTATAAACCCGAATTCAATAATTTTTCCAATAATTTTTTCAATTCCGGATTCGAGGGACGGGGGGAGTTAGTCGACACTACTTTCCCTTCCCGGTCAAATACCATGAAACGGGGAATTGTGGTAAATTTATAGTCTTTCATAATTTGCGGAGACACGCCAGCAAAAAGCTGTACACCACTAAGCCCCTCCTGCTCCAGAACCTCGAGCCACTTCCGGTGATCTTTCTTCTGATCGATCGATACACCGATAAAAACGACATCTTTACCCTCCATTTCTTTCTCCAGTTTCACGAGATGAGGGATTTCCGCCCGGCAGGGACCGCACCACGTAGCCCATACGTCCACCAGTACAACCTTACCCCGGAAATCGGACAGGGATACCAGCTTACCATTCCGGTCGGGATAAGTGAAATCGGCTGCCATTTCGCCCTTCTTCCCCTGATACAGCCTGGCCGAAACGGCATTCATCCGCTCCCGGTGATTTTCAGTTGTCAGGAAACTGCCATATTCACCGAGTATTTTCTGATAGTTTTCATAAGTTCGGCATACCAAAGCACGACTTCCGCTTTCAGCAAATCATCCGGCAACCATTTAAGCCGATTGGATAAATTGTCCTTCTCTCCTTCTTTTGCCAGAGCAAACGTCGTATAGCGTTGCAGATAATCGTAACCATAAGGTTGTTCCAGTACCGAAGCATCCGTTAATTTATCCCGGGAGATAATGGTTTCGTAATAGGCCGGGTAATCGGCCGGAGTAGGACGGCTCGGCTTAAAAGTATCTTTACCCGCTTTCAGGGCATTCAAAATCCGGAAAGCATAATAATCGAGATCGAAATCAATCGTTTGTTTCACCAAGCGTGCGAATGTCTCATCCCGGAACGTCAGCTTTTCCTGAAACTCACGGGCCTGTGGCAGAAAATCCATAAAATAAGGAAAGAAATCGCGGTAATCGAACAAAGCATACTTCAGATTATCGACTCTTTCCCGTACCGGAATCATCATCGTTTCCCAACGGGCAAGCAAGAGATTTTCCGGCGTATTCCGTACAGTAATCACGATAGTATCTTCGGGAAAATTCACTTCTCCCTGATCACCCGGTTTCATATAAAGACGGATCCGATCCAGCCTCTCCTTTCCCCCCACCGTATAGAAACCTTTCCGTTCAGGCTGGAAGGTAAATCCATACCAACCGTCCCGGCTCACCTTCGAGGTTGCGATCAGACATTCTTTTCCGTCTTCCACCTTATACAAATTCACTTCATTCATTCTCTCGCGAGTCACCCGACCCCGTATGCCGGCATAAGTCTTGCGGTCGTTCAGTTCTGCTTCATACCGGTCCATATACTCCCGGATCAAGCCGGCCAGCTGAGGGGTAGCCGCCTGCTGTTCGGCCCGTCGTCCCAACTGAATATACCGGACTACTTGCTCATCCGTACCTTCCTGAACAATAAAACCGAAACGAAAAGCCAGATCCATCATCACATATTGGGGAAAATCAGTCCGTTCTTCCAAATTTTTCAACACCCCTTCGATATCCTTACTCAGATAAGCCACCACGTAGTCCAGTGTATTCTCGATCTCCGATTTTTTCTCAAAACCGATCTTTTGTATCTGATGGGCGATACGACCAATTCTTTCCGGCCATTCAGCATCCTTACTATTATTGATGCCAAGCAATTCATCTCCATAAACGGAATAAATCTTCTCATCCACTATTTTCTGCCCCACTGTCCGGTCGAAAGCCTCTTTGTGATCCACCAGGTATTCAAACCGGGGATCGGCCGGTCCCATTTCCTGATCGAAAATATACCAGTTTTCTGCACTGCATTTCGCTTTGTCGCTCAGTTGCCCGAAAACTTCCATACAAACGTTCTTCACGGCAGGCCGATCGCCGGCATCTTTCAAAGCCTGAACGTAATGGGGGTATTGTTTCCGGGCAAGCTTACCCTGCTGATAGCGTTCGTTGAGATAGGCATAAGAAGTCGTTTCCTCCAATCCTCTTGCAACCCGTTCGCGGAAACGCTCCCATTGACTTCCTCCGGCCAACCGGTGTTGCACCGTACCGTCCGGCCGGATAATAAAAAATGTCGGGAAAGCACGGACTGCAAACTGTTTTTTCAACCCGATCCCTTCGCCTTTTTCCATGTCATACTTCACACAAACGAAATGCGCATTCATAAACTCACCGGCTTCAGGCAAAGTGAAGACGTTTTTCAGCATATTCTTACAAGGTCCGCACCAGCTGGTATAGCAATCCATAAACACCAGCTTGTTTTCTGTACGGGCCTGTTCCAATGCCTGTCCGAAGGTCAGATCACGGAACTCCACCCCCTGTGCAGCCACCCGGCAAAGGAAACCGCACAACAGTGCGGTCCCTAATATCAATATTTTCTTCATTTTTACAGTTTTATTGCTTGTATTCAAAATCGACTACTTTTCCACACACATTCTTATACCGCGTCACTTCTTTCAGCGAACCGTCCGTACTCATTTCCAATACTACGATAGAACCAGACTTGGCCGTACCAGAACCATCGCTGATGCCTACCCACATCTGATTGATATTCCCCACCTGGTCACATTCGATATAATCCACATTTCCTCCTTCCATCTCATACACATTCAGCAGATTGCCGGTAGAAAAACTGACGCACGCAATCTTGTTATCGTAACCGTAATACAGGAAATTGGCATTCTGAGCGGTAGTAAAGGTATGAGCCTCTCGAGCCCCCTCATAGGTCAGTTGAATCTTCGCCAAAGGTGTAAATACAACTTGATTGTCAACCTTGCTCGAAGTAAAGGAAAGCATCCAGCGTTCCCCGGCATCATCCTCCATCACCATACGCCCGTTATTCAACTTATTATTACTGCCGAATGCACCTCCCCACAACATCTGCATCCCCACATTGTTGGGATTAAACGCACCTGACATATCCTGCAATTCAATCATAACATCACCTTGCAGTGGGCAGTTCAAATAAATGAAACGTTCCCGTCCCTGGTCATAGAACCAGGCCACATAGCTACCTGTCGCATCAAAAAAGTCAAAAGGAGCGATCCGGTCGTATTCCCCTTTAACCGCCACTCCGTATTTCGGATAACCACTCTCCCTATTTTCCCGGCGATAGATAATTCCGTTATTATTTACATATTCATACCAGGTTACTTCGGCAGTTCCAAAGGATTGGGGCTTGATGACTTCCGGTTGTATATAAAACATATCCTTGAAATCCATCACATACGACATATCGAGAGGCTTTACCACCGTACCGCCTTTCTCATCGTCCGTCATGATAACGATCATTTCTTCCGCCTCCGATATCATGCCTGTTATATAACGGATACCCGTAGGGTTCTTACCTGCCGTTTCCCCATTCACTTTCTTATAGGCATTCTCCGTCACCGTACCGACGGTATTCACAAAAGTCACACTCGCCTCTCCATCTTCGCTGCTCAATGCCATCATGCCCTTGGAATAGGAATTGATAACTGTGACAGAAGTGGCATACTCCGTAGTATACGTTATCCCCGTCTCTTTGTCCATTACTTTAAATACCAAACTATAGTCACCCGGGATACAAGTGATCTCCGTATCCAGATTTTTCTCCAGACTCAATGTATCCGCAGAAGTCAGACTACTCATCCCATAAGTTGTATACATATACCACAAATAGGTATAATCCTCAGCTTTGAACTCACCGGAACGAGTTGTAATCTCCGGTTCGATTTTCAGGCGGGTAAACTGTTCCACTGTCGTATCACGTATTTTCCCGATGGTTACGTCATTCAATTCGATGTAGAGGTCATTCCCCTTGTCTTCCAGACAAGAAGCCAAAAGACAGGCTACAAAACACAGCAATAAATATATCTTCTTCATATCGCATTCATTTTACAGATTACACTCCTTCTTACCAAGGCTCGATAATTTTACCATTCTCATCATAAACCGGATAATTTTCCTCGAAATAGTCACTCATATATGCCCCATAAACATCCCACATCCGGCTTTCTGCACTGTACTCGCTTGCCTCGGCAGGGAAATCCCGTCCCAGTTCCAAAATACAAAGCTCATGCTTTTTCCGGGAATATTCCCCGAAATCCCAGGAAATCGTTTCTTCCCAATAAAGCGGTTTTCCTAACATGTTCGACACCAAAAGACGACAAGTCCGCCGGTCAGTAATGCCCAGGTCCAATTCATCAGAAGATTTCAAGGCAAGGGCTATCGTCACCTGTTTCTTTTCCAATTCCTCGTCCTTGTTGTAAATAATTACGGGAATCCTCGTATAAACGGCATCGGCAGGCAATTCGTATACCGGTTTCAAAGCCTCGTAATGAAGGCCCTCCTCTGCAGTCGTTTTCTCATCGTCCGTCACGACAAGAATATCACGGGCATACGGGACGGCATCCCCCTGCAGATTTACCCGAACCCATAACGTATCTTCCTCAACCCCTTTACCGGCAAAAGTATACACCATGCTGTCCAGAGTTTGTGTCCAATAATAATCATCCGTCTGTAGCTGAAAATATACGGCATCTTTTCCCTTGAACGGGTAGTCTGCATTGTCCTGGCAACTCCATAGCGCTGCCAGGCATAAAAATATATATCCTAATTTTTTCATCGTCTGTCTTTTTTATTTAATATTACCAAATTCAAGTTCGTTGTCCGGCATCGGGAAAACATAATGTTTTGCCATCGGTTCCGACATCCCCGGTAATTTGTCATAGTTCAACCGTTTGTAATAATAGAAAAGCTGACCTTCAGCAATAAACTCTTTACGGTATTCCGCCTCTATTTCAGCTGTCAGGTCACAATCGTCCGCCAACGGATAATTTACATATCCCCGGTGATCGCGTAAAGTCTGCAACCAACTCTTATCACCCGAAGCCTCCGCAGCAATCAGATACATTTCCGACAACTTCAGTAAAGGAATACGATTCACACCCTGATATTTCCCGACATAATATTTCGTCTCGCCGGTTTTCAAGACAAACATGTTTTGATTGCGCCAATCGATATCTACGCCGGGCGTACCGAACACAACCGAACGCCGGGCATCCGAAATATAACATCTCATAGAACTCTCCTCGCCGAAAAACACATCCGACCGTCCCTCTTCCATATCATACACATAAAGAGAAGAAATATACTCGTTCTCACTGCACAAATACCCCCACGTCTCGTCCTGCTGCAACTGTTTTTCTTCCAGCAGTGAAAACTTTCCGCTTTCGATGACCTCTTTCGCACATGCCAGCGCATTCACCTTGTCCCCCTTATACAAATACACCCGTGCCAGGAAAGCGGTTATGCCATAATAGTTCAGCTTCGATTTGCGGTAAAGCCAAAAACCGCCCCCCTGGATAAAATCTTCGGATTTGTAGCCGCTCTCCGTGTAAGTATCGTATGCAGGCCCCAAAGGATCAACTTCCCGGATCAGTTTTCGAGCCTCCTCCGCCTCGGTAATTATCCGTTCCAGCACTTCTGCCACAGTCGACTGCGCCACAGGTTTGTTCGTCACCTTATCTACGTATGGGATGGCAAGTTCATCCTTACCCGTCACATAAGAGAAAGCAAAGCCCCGCAACAGGTCGAAATGCAAGAAAGCACGCAAAGCCAGCGCTTCTGCCTTTACAGCCTCGTATACCCCACTACTGAATACACCTTTCCGCTCGTCTACATGGGCCAGAATCTGATTACAATTAGCTATCGCACTGTAATTTCCTTCCCAAAAACCATCAATACAAGCTTTCGAATTCGTCTCTTCGTAATTGTATTTCAACACATCCTCGTAAGTATAAATCACCTCTGTATAGGTTTGTGCCACCATATCCAGAAATCCCATCGTCTCATGTCCCCCGTACATGCCCGTACGTGCCATCATGGTGTAAATACCCGTCAATGCATCCTGGAAACCGGCCTCCGATTCAAACAGCGCTTCCTGTTTTACTTGCGACTTGGGATCCACATCCAACCAATTGCTGCAGCCTCCGAATAACAGAGCACCTGCCAGCATGCCGTATTTCAATATTGTATATTTCATAACCTTCTATAAATTAATCGTAAACATTTAGAAACGCGCCTGCAATCCTACACTAAAATTACGGGCAAACGGATAATCGATTCCCCTCTCCTGTTTCACAGTGGAAGCGCGGAACACGTCGTTCATATAAAAGAGGACTTTCAGCCGTTTTAACCCCACCTTTTTCATCCAGGGCATACCGAATTCATACGAGAGATTCAACGTGGACAATTCCAGATAATTGTTATCCTCGATAAAACGGGAAGTCGGTTTAGTCAGGCTGGTCGCATTGGCATTTATCCCAGGTCCGAATTTGGTGAACATCACTTTGTCACCGGGTTTCTGCCAACGTTCCTCGAATACGCGGCGGTCCACATTACCACGCAAATCGGCATCCTGCACCTTATCTACCAGTGTCTGGTTATAAATCTGTCCACCCAGACTGTAACGGAATATCATATTCAACTGAAATCCTCTCCACTGAAAGTTTGTTCCGAAAGTTCCTTCCAATTCCGAATCCGTACAGCCGCCGATCACATAGTTGTCTGTACTCCATTCTGTCACGATATCTCCGTTTTTCGCCAGAAACAGTTCATTACCGGTAGCCGGATCGATCCCCAGAGACCGGTTCACCCAAATGGAATTCATGGACTCCCCTTCAATATAACGTACTTTCGGACGGTTAGACTCTTTCTTTTTGGAACCCGCCATAGAATCCTCATCCTGCGAATCATTATAAGCCCTCAGGGCATTCGATATCTTCATCAGCTTATTTTTGTTGTGTAAAGCATTGGCATTTACGCTCCAAAAGAGCCGCTTGGCCGGATTCTTCAAAATTGCCACGCGCAAGCTTAATTCATACCCATAGTTCTTTACCTCTCCTAAATTGTCCATATAAGAATCAAAGCCCAAAGAAGGAGGCAAGGTTACAGAGGTCAATACATCTTTTGATAGTTTTATATAGTAGTTCCCGGTAATATTAATGCGTTCATTCCAAAGATCGATATCCAAACCGTAGTTCTGCTGCAAAGTACGCTGCCATCCCAGCTTTTCGTTCCCCAATGCCATTACTTCAGCCCCCACAATATGATGATAACGTTCTCCGGTGAGATATTTGTAGGTCGTCATCGCCTGATAGGGATTATAATTCTGACTACCTGTCAACCCATACGAACCACGTATTTTTAAACGATTGATAAAAGTTACATCCTTCAGGAATCCCTCATTGTGCAAATTCCAACCTAAACCAGCCGACCAGAAGGGTGCCCACCGTTTATCGGCACCGAAACGCGAAGAAGCATCTTCACGGAAAGAAAGGTCCAGCAGGTACCGTTCGTCGTAACTGTAATTCAGGTTACCCAAGAAACCTACCAGGCGGGATGTATACTCATCCCCTGCAGGAGCTCCTTCTTTTTCATATTGCGTTGCAAAACTGATATAATCCAGATTTTCGTTGGGGAACCCCTCGGTTTTTACCGTAAACTCCCGGGTCACGTTTTCTTGTAAGTTCCACCCCAGATTAGCATTAACCACATGTTTATCAAGCTGCCAGAAATAGGTCAGTACTGCACTGGCATCATAGCTGAAATTCTCTCCACGCGAACCAATATACGCTCCTCTTCTGTCAAAATCCTCGTCGCTGTAATCCGCAAAATCCGTATGTCTTGCAGGCTTAAAATTGTCACCGTAGGTATTCTGGTGTGTAAAGGAGAAACTGCCTTTCAGCCGTAAACCTTCTATAATTGTCCAGTCCACACCGAAATTGTTGGTTACGTCGTTGTATTTTTCTTCATCTATTGTATTCAGTGTCGTATTGTACAACGGATTATAAAATGTCTGTCCTAATCCACCTCCGCTGATAGGAATATACCGGTCCACCTCGTAAATATAGTTTCCATCATCATCTTTATACCGTACATACGGATTCCGTTGGGTATAAGTACTGAACGAGCCATAAGGGGAATTAACCGCCTTCACGTTAGAATAGGTCAGGGTATTACGGAATGTCAAATTCTTATAGATATACTGTAACTCCATCCCCAAGGCCAAACGCCGCCGCCCCGACTCTTTCATTACTCCCGGCGTATTACTATAGTTCACTTCCAAACCGTAACGGATATTATCGTTACCGCCATCCAGACGCAGGGTGTGTTTGTTCGCTACGGCCACCGCGTCCAACGGCTTTTTTAGCCAAAAAATATCCTATCCCCCCCCTAACAGCTATA